>Ga0209210_1000727_pt1 | contig 32010 bp, 33 predicted proteins | sample RifGroA1_FD_183991 | JGI IMG/M metagenome (GOLD analysis project Ga0209210, IMG submission 183991) | Contaminated groundwater microbial communities from Rifle, Colorado, USA - Rifle Groundwater A1 (SPAdes) (version 2) | ecosystem: Environmental > Aquatic > Deep subsurface > Groundwater >...
GGAGGGACCAATATTAAATACTAGACCTGGCTTTAACAATAATGTACAAATTAGCGAATCTGGTGGATTTGCAGTACTTTTTGCTCCTGGCAAACGAGAAGTTGCCATAGTAGATGTAAAGCGCATAAGTTTAGTAGTTAGTCTTTTAGAAAGACTGCAAGCGAAACCTGCAATTGCCAAACCACTATCTCAAGCATATCGCGCCATTACTGACATGGTGCCGCGTTGGACAGGTTATCTGCAAGTAAAAGATGCTTGGCTTGATACCGGATACTTGCACATAGGTTATGGCCGATCAGAATTAGTTTTGCCAATGCACTGGTCACAAAGAAATTGCTGGTACGCAAACCGTGAGACTCGTCTTGTGATCAACTTTGATAGCCGAAACCCAGATTACACGAGATTGATTAAGACAAGAACTAGCGGCGACGGTAGTCCATTATCCGCAAGTACGGCTTTTGCGAGGCGCATTTTACAAGCAGACGTGCCAAATATTATGATTGAACTACAACGGGCTAAGTGCTTGGGGTTGCCTCCAGAAGAAGTTGGCAGGTATGTCGGAGCGCAAGCTACTTATCGCATAGAACCAGCATTACATCGCGCAACAATGCCGCGATAGATAACAAAAACAAAATGCTTTACACATTTTTTTATCCGCGGGAAAAACCTAAATACGTATTTGTACAAGGACTTGATACTATTTTACACGTGTATGATGCTGGAGATTTATCCAGGGATGAATTTATAGCAAAGCTTCCACGCAATCTAACATCTGGCAGGGTTTGCTTTTGGAGTGATGTAGGTATTGAATTTCAAAGATTTACTATTGAACTAGATGTTTTACGGGCAGGCCTAACAGAAATACAGCAAGATAAAAATAGGCCCACTGGTGTTGCATCGCAGGCCCGCATGATGTTGGCAGATATGGAAGATTTGACTCAAGAAGCATTAGTTCAAAAAGCGATAGAAGTTTCGCGCAAAAGGCTTGCCTCAGTCGGAATTACTGCGAATCCAGCCGAATAATATTGTCGCCAGCCTCTGCAAGCTTTTCATCATGCGTTATAATAAATAATTGATCTAAAAAGTTTGACAATTTATATTGGATAACATCAATAAAAGTTCTTATTGCTTTTTCATCTAAATTATGCGTAGGCTCATCAAGAATCAGCAGGCTTAGATTCTGAGTTAGGACTTTTGCAAAGGCTAGCCTAAGAGCAAGACAGGCTATCATCCTTTCCCCGCCTGACGCGAAGCCAGCCACAGAAATCCAACTGCCAGCCAAATCGCGTATCTGTAAGACATAATCGCTTTCAGAAGCATCAAGCTTGATTGAATTCCATTTTGAATAAGGGTATAGCTGAGGCCAGAGGCTGGCCATCACTTCATTCACTGCTAAAATTAATTCCTTCCTTAAGCCATCCTGCGCGCCAAGCAGTGCATTCTTGAACTGGCTTAGGAATTCTATCTTGCCTTCGAGAGTTTTTACCTTGCTTTGGAGTTCAGCGAACTTATTTTTCTTTTCTTCAAAATCACCCAATCGTTTCTGCTTCTCAGCAACCATTGAATCGTTTGACTCGATTTTCGATTCAAATTCTTGTGTTTTGCGTATCGCATCGCGGTATGTTTTTTCGAGATTTTCAAATTCAAAAGCATCAACTTTTTTTGATTCTAAATTAATAATTATTAAATCAAGCTCTTTTTTTATTTCTGCTTCTTTATCTTTTAATTCGCGCAGATGTTTTTTCTCTGCAAGTTCATTTGTTTCTGAATCAAGCCCTTGTATTTCTTTATCAAGCGAATTAAATCTTTGCTGCATCTGCCCAACAATTGATGCGAAAGTTTCTTTCTTTGCGCGGATTTCAGATAATTGGATTGTTATCTCTCTTTCTTCGCCCAAACGCATAGAATTATCATGGATTTTTGCGCGCAGTTCTTTCTGGAGAATTAAAGTTTCATTCATTAATTCTATTTTCTTCCGCAGGTTTTCAGCGTCAATGGCCATCTCGCCAGCTCGCCTATCCATATCTAATGCTTTTATGCGCCTCTGTGATATGAGGCCTGCCCGCTTTGCCTTTGACAGCTCTGACGAGCACATAGGGCAGACACTTTTGGAGCCTTCAAGCTCTTCCAGATGTTTGCGTAGGACTGACAGCTCGCCAAGCAGTTTTCCCCGCTCATCGACAAGTGATGCATAAGTTTCTTCTGAGGTTTTCAAAGAGTGCTCTATTTCTTCTGCGCGCCCGTCCTGCTCAACCTCGCGCTGGCTTGCCTTCAGTTTTTCAATCTCTGCCATCAGGCTCTTGAATTCTTCAGATTTTTGCTCAAGCCCGCCGAGCTTTTTCTCAGATTCAAGTGCTTTCCTCTGCGTTTCTTCTAAGTCTTCGCGGACAACTGACTTTGTCCTCTGCAGTTCTGAAACCTTTGTTTTTATTTCGCGCGTTCTTGATTCAATGAATTCTATGCTTTCCGCAACATCGTGCGACAGCTTATGCTTAATATCGGCCAGTTGGCGCTCAAACAATCTTTTTTTCTCTTCAAATCTCGACCGCACCTCAAGGACTGCCCTGATTGCGGAAATTTTTGCGTCGGCTTCTGTTTTTTCTTTTTCTGATTCTGAAATTTTAATTCTTAATTCTGATTTTTCTTGCTGTAAAGATTCGATGGCTTGCCTCGATTCTGAAATTTCTTTTTCAACATCTTCTATTTTAAAATCTTTTACAAATTCTTCATGCGCTGCCTTTTTCTTTTCAATGCTGTTAAGAAGGGCAACGCAGTTCCTGCGCGCAGTCTCAAATTTATCTATGCCCATCAGCTCGTCCAGACGTGTTTTTCTTTCTCCTGGATTCAACTGCAGGAATAAATCCAGCTCGCCTTGTTTTGCATAAACAGTCCTTAGGAAAACATCTTCATCAATTTTCAGCGCGCCTTTGAGAAAAGTATTTACTTGTGCAGGATTTGTGCCCGCCATCAGTTTTCCTTCCTGCGTCCGCACGACTGCTTCTTTTGTACTCCCATCTTCGATGATACGCTTGATTTCAAAAATATCATTTCCAGTCCGCAGGTTCATATCTATCTGGGCACTTGTTGAATCAGAATTTCTCCTGACAATATCTGAAATTTTTACTTCTTTTCTTTTTAATTCTGAAAAAGTCCCGAAAAGTGCAAATGAAACTGCCTGAAGTATAGAACTTTTTCCCGCGCCCATTGGCCCAACAATTATATTAGTGCCTTTTGTGAAAGCATATTCTGATTCTGCGTGCGATTTCCAGTTGCGTAGTTTTATTTTTTCAATCATTTTACAATTCCTTGTTAAGCCACTTATTAACATCAAATGCTGGCTTCTTCTTCGGCACGAAATCCATATCATCAATGCTTTGCCTGCGTGGCACTGGCACCGGAGAAGATGGCACAGAATACTTTGTTTTCAAATCCTGCATGTATGTCCGCGCAAGCGACTGCTTTTCCGGTACTGGCGCTCGTTTAAGCGGATCGATAGCTATTGTTTTTCCACCTGGCTCGATTTTCAGCCGGATTGCGGCTATTGGTTTTTTGTCAGAGCGCCCGAGCATTGAAAGCCCAGACTCTGCCATGCCTGCCTGAAGTTCTCCGCTAGATGTAAGAATTTTTGGTTGGGACTGTGATGCTGGCGCTGGGCCGGCCCTTGCAGGGATGGCTGACCTTTGAGATAAGTTGCTTCCTCCGCCTCTGCCTCCAAATCCCAGTGCAGACAATCCTGTTTCTGCAAGCCTTTCTGTTTCTGGGTCTGCAGTTGGCCTTGGTTTTTGTACTTGCACTGGTGCAAGCAGGGGTGTTGGCGCGGGCGCGGGCATTGTTTGAATTACAAATGATTTTTGCTTTAATTCATTTGCAGATGGTACTGGCATGTTTATGATTGGAAGAAGGGCTGGCCTTACCTCAGGCCTGGCTTCTGGCTTTGCTTCCTCAAGGATGGCTGGCTCATACTTGCTGTCAATTGCATCTTCTGCGAATTCCATATTTCCTTCTGCAAGAAGATGAAAAATCATGCTGAGTTTTGCGGAAGAAATGCCTAATTTCAAATTTCTCATTAACATTTCAACGCCGATTTCATCAATTGATAATTTTTTCTCGCGGATTTCTGAAAGAAGTTTTGAATGTTCTTCAAAATCATATGCAGTTATTTTAGATTTTTCAATTGATAAAATTAATTTATCGCTGTAATCTGAATTAAGCTTTGAAATGTTTAAGTCCTCTGGCTTAAAACCCTCTGCAAGCCTGCCTTCAAGAACAATTCTTACTGCAGGCTTCATCTCAGAGCTTCTTGTATAATGGGCCAGCCTCAAGTCAAGTTCCTGCAAAATATCTATTGGTTTTTTATTTTCAATTGAAATAGTTTCGTAAAAGAACGGCCTTGTCTTTATCGGAATAAATTTCAAATCGCACTTGTCTGAACTCAATTCGAGAATGTATAATCCCTTTTTTGTTTCAGCCTCGATCTTCTGCATCTGCGTCATAACAGTTGAGCCGACAATTATTATGGGATTTTTTGATGCGGGATGCCTGTGCTGGCTTGTATTATGTATGTGCCCGCAGAAAGTTATGAAATCTTTAGGCAGGTCAGAAAAGCTGAGCGAATGTTCAACCATCGGCATAAGTTCTTTTATGTTTTGGTGCACCATCAGCAGATTATAACATTCTGTAAATGGCTGTGGTGCCCAGAAACTTATGGCTTCCTTTGCGTGCGCTTCCGGAACTCCGGACATGCCATGGATGCCGACTTTCTCTGCGCCAGATTCAACCAAAATGGATTCAGCATGCAGGCATTTCAGCAGGCCTGCCTTCTCAAGAACCTGTACTGGATTTGTTCCACCAAAATGCCTCATCTCATGTGTTCCCCAGATTGCAACTACTGGCGGAATTGTTTCGGAAGTATTTTCGGCTTGCTTGCCTTTAATTCGCTTGACTATTTTTGGAAAAGTCTTGTATGCCTTGTTCACTTTTGAAAAGAGCTCAAGCGCTTTCCCCATCACTTCCTGTTTTGGAATCCTATCATGGAATATGTCGCCAACCAGCAGAATCATCTGCGGATTTTCCTTAAGTGCAAGCCCAAGAGCCTGTTCGAAATTATCAAAAGAATCATCTTCTTTACCATCATGGCTGAAACCCAAGTGCATATCTGAGATAATGGCCACCTTTAACATGCAATTCTCACAAAAAGTAGATTTATATTCATTTATTTTACACAGAATACAAGTCACTACGCATCAATTAGCAATTTTAGCGCAAAAAGCATTAAAAGCGCGCATTGCTTTTGGCTTTCATGGCCATAGATATTGTAGTGGTACTTATTGATTTGTTAGGTAGATGGGGCTCGCTCTTTGCCGCACCGCTGAAAGATTTCAATATTCTTTGGATAATTATTCCAGTTTACATAAACTGGGTTTTCAGCGAATTTTATCAGGAAAAAAAAGGAACTTCTTTTGGAAATGCAATAACAAACGGCGCAACAATGCTCTGGGTTGGAATAGACTGGATGCGGACGACAGTTAATGCTTTTCTGGCAGGCTCAACATCATTCGACGGCATATTCGCCGCAAAGGTATTTTTATCTCTGCTTGCGCTAACCTACGCTCTTGTAATTATTATTGCAGGCATAAAGACAATGAAGATAGAACATATTATCGGCAGGGTTAGGCTCGTAACTTATTTTTCGCTGATGCTTACTCCAATAATTTACGGTATAGTTCAGCCGGAATTCATGACAACAATTGCAATACTTTTATTCGCGCCTGTGTTTTACATAGCCATTGAAATAATCGATAAGATTCTGCCCACGCCAAAAACATTTGATGAGGACAGCATGCCTTCAGAAGGTGGGGCGGGCCTCGGAGATATGAAGATACCTGGCATGGACAACTTATCTGGAAATACTGGCTTCGGCTCACCGGACTTTTCTTCAGGACAGCAGCAAATGCCTAGCGCAGGATTTGGAAATACTGGAGGTTTGCCAAAATTTTAAAATGATAAAGCAAAACTTTGCTAACGTTGTGGGTTTTATTAGTCATTTTTCTCACCAGAGGTTCGAAAAATGAAAGTCCGCATACACCGCCATCCAAAAAAGCAAATAGAAATAATTGATCTGCACGAAAAAGAAATCCCATTATTCATAAATAAATTGTATAACGTGCACAACAAGCCAGACAAATGCATGGCCTGCAGAAGGAAAGCTGAGTACGTCCGTGTTGTTATTGAAGGCTTCACAAAAGTCAAGATGCTGAAACTTTGCAGGACCTGCCTCAGTAGATTTGCCTAATGTGGCTGGCGGAACGCAGCAATAAATTTTTGTATTTCTTTCGCTTCAGTTGTAAGAGCCTTTCCATTTTCAGCCAAATAATTAAGCCGCACCTGCACATAATCGTAAATGCCATCAAAATCATTACGAAGCAATGCAATGCTGTAATTTGGAAAATATTTTTTCAACGCCTCATCTGGCAATACAAATAAATGCAGGTCTTGCCTTGCGAGCGTATTCTCCAGCGTTAGAATTTCGCGCCAGCGTTTAATCGTTGCCTGCTTCATCGCAGTATTACTCAATTCAAGCCCATACCGTTTAATTCTACATATCACTGTAGTTCGGCGGCGGTCCATGGCATCCGCAAGTTCGCTAGCGGCGGGAAGAAGCTGTGGTGAAGTTTTAATTAATTCATCGTATACATTAATTGTTTCTTTTTTAATTTCCGGCCCTCTGCGCGAAACTGCGAAGGCAGGCCTCTTGCCATATTTGGACTCAATGGTCGCGGCCAGATCGTTGGCTTGCCTGCAAAAGGTCGTATGCCAAACGCCAAGACGCTCTGCTAATTCAGTGCGGTTCATTGCAAATATATTTACACCTTCCGCAGCGAGCGCCTCTGTTTGTTTGAGCAGGCCGACAAGCGTAATATCTTTTCTCGACTTCATTTTCGGCAAAAGCCCGAGTTTCACCAATTGATTTACGTCCCACCAGAAACAGCTATTTGTTTTATAACTTGCGTGAATGATTGCTCTTTTCTGCGTTGGAATATCATAAATATTTTTACCCCGGCACTCCAAGGCCAGCTCGTACGCAATTATATTTTCTAAACGCATATGAGATATTTCCATCATTTCCTGCGAAACCATGAAAGACTAAGAAAGGAAAATCTTTAATAGTTTAGCCAAGCCAGCCCGCCCAAAGCCTTTATATACCGCAGTAAACAGATAATAATTACAATGAAAAACGAGTTGATTGCCTGCCAACCACGGCGAGGCTCAGCCATTGGAAGAACCTTCTAAGTAGAGCGATTAATAAAAATCAGTTGTTAATTTTGGACTGCTTAGCAGAAAACTCAGAAAAATCCTTGACGAGATTATTAATCGAATTAAGCGAGAAAGAGAATATTGCGCTTTCAACCTTAAAGTGTAATGCGCGCGTTCTGTGCAATTTAAATTTAATTTCCGGAAACAAATTAACAATATTTGGCAAACAAATCTTTAATATTCTGGGGCAGTGGTCCAACTTGGTCAAGACTCGCGACTTGGGAATTATCGAGAAATCGCGCGATGACAGTTCAAATCTGTCCTGCCCCATAAGCGTAAACAATATAAATAAAGAAAATGAGTGATTGGCATGGCATTAAAAAACAAGAAGGAAAACTTTTCGGAATGGTATACTGAATTAGTATCAGAATCAGGTGCGCACTTAGCAGACATTCGATACGGAATACAGGGCGCAATAGTCGAAACCCCATGGGCAGTCAAAATAATACGCGCTTTTGAAGCAATGTTTGAAAAAGAAGTTGAGGCAGATGGCCACGAGCCAATGCTTTTCCCGTCAATTGTTCCCGAAGCATACATAAAAAAAGAAAAAGAACACGTGGCTGGCTTTGCCCCAGAGCTTTACTGGGTTACTGAAGGCGGAGGAAAAAAGCTTGACGAAAAGTTTTACCTGCGGCCGACGGGCGAATCGCAGATATTCCCAATGTACTCCATCTGGCTTAGAAGCTGGAATCAGCTTCCACTCAAGCGCTATCAATCAAGAATATCAGTATTCAGATTTGAAACAACAACAAGGCCATACTTGCGTGGCAGAGAATTCAACTTCTTTGAATGCCATGACATCTTTGCGACGCATGAAGAAGCATTGACGCAAATAAAACACGACATGTCTTATTGCGAGAACGTCATACACAAAAGATTGGGCCTGCCTTTTATTTTTGTAAGAAGGCCGCAGTGGGATAAATTCGCAGGCGCAGTTGATACTTACGGAGCAGAAACCATTGTTGATGGGAAAGTCAACACAGTTACTTCAACACATGACTTCGGGCAGAAATTTGCAAAAGCTTATGAAATAAAATTCACGGATAAAACAGAAAACAAGCAATTTGGCTGGCAAACCACATTGGGCCCCGGCATAATACGAATAATGGCAGGCCTCATCGGAATCCACGGCGATAATTACGGCTTGGTACTGCCTTTTGAAATTGCGCCGGTTCAGATTGTAATAGTTCCAGTGTTTTTTGAAAAAAATATTTCCGCAGTTGATAAAAAATGCAAGGAATTGGGAAAAACCCTGCAAGAAAAAAATTACAGAGTAAAATACGATGACTCTGAAAATACTGCCGGCTGGAAATTCAATGAATGGGAAATGAAAGGCGTGCCGATTAGAATTGAGGTCGGCCCGCGCGAAGTAAAAGAAAAAAATTTGACTTTAGTACGGAGAGATACAAAACAGAAAGAAGTGATTAGAGAAAAAGATTTGGATAAAAAAATAATTTCGCTTTCAAACGATATTTTGAAAAATATTACAAAAAAAGCAGAAACTGAATTAAAAAATTCTATAACTGACGCAAAAACTTTTGCAGATTTAAAAAAAATAATAGAAACAAAGCGCGGAATTATCCGCGCACCGTTCTGTTCAATAGACTTTGATGGCCAGAAATGTGCGGATAAATTGCAAAACGAACTGTCCGTAAAAGTGCGAGGAACTTTATTTAACAAGAATGAGAAAGCTTCCGGCAAGTGCATTGTCTGTGGCAAGCCTGCCAAACATATTGTTTATGTAGCTAAATCTTACTGATTTAGCTATCACCTCGCCGAACCGTGGTTTGGCTCTGGTGTGGCAAAGTCTTACTAATATGTACAATTATTTAAAAAAACGAACCAAGTAAAAATATCCAAAACATAAAAATAACTGCGCACTGGAAAATCATTACATCTTTGGTGCGTAATATTTGCGGGCGGGATTTAAAGAAATTTTTTGTGCTGTCGTTAAATTTTTCCCACAAAGAATCATGATAGCGCCATGAAATTGTCAAAATAATAAAGAAACTGGGCGCAGATATTATTCCAATTAAAGTTATAATGATTTTAAAAAAAATGACTTCGGTTTCAACAAATGCAATTAGTAAAAGCGACGTTATCGCGAGTAGTGCTGCAAACTTTTGCCAAATAAGATTTTGCTCACTTATTAAAAGCTTTAATATTTGGTCTGCGCGTTTGCTGTTAGGCATATAACTATTTTATGCCATAACTTTAAATAACGTACTAACAAAACATTTAAAAACCCGCCATCCACTAACAAACTATAAAACTTCTACGAGATGTGATAAAATATGTCTGAAGAAAAAGTTGAACAAAAAAAAGGAACAACAACTGTCGGAATTGTCTGCAAAGACGCAATAGTTCTTGCCGCTGACAAGCGGGCTTCTATGGGCTGGCTCATCGCAAACAAAGAGATAGAAAAAATATTCCAAATATCTAATTGGATTGCAATGACTGTGGCTGGCGGAGTCTCTGACGCATTTTCTGTTTCAAAACTTCTGAAAGCAGAATTAGATTTGTACAGGTTAAACTCGGGGATCGAGCCGACTGTATCTGTTGCAGCTAACCTTTTGGGCTCAATAGTTTACTCAAGCTTCAAGAGTTTCATACCATACATGACTCAACTGATAATCGGCGGGCAGGATGACAACAGCGCATTTTCAATATATGATATAGACCCATCAGGCGCTGCACTGAAAAATTCAAAATACACAACAACAGGCTCAGGCTCTCCAATGGTTTATGGCGTCCTTGAAGACTCGTACAGGGAAGGAATGTCTGCTGAAGAAGGCGTACAGCTGGCCATCAGATGCGTCAGCGCTGCAATGCGCAGGGATGTCTTCTCCGGCGAAGGAATTGATGTTATCATAATTGACAGGAAAGGCTTCAGGCGCGTAGAAAAAGACAAAATTGCCAGCGCAATAAAATCAAATAATAGGTAATTATGGTAGCTTTCGCAGGCCACTAAGCGCGGAAGCTAGCAAAACAAAGTACAAAATGAGCGTATTGGATAACTTACTGAACAAATTGCCAGCAGACTCTAATATAACGAGCACTGCTTTTGAAGGGGCAAACATAGTCCTTTATACAAAGAATAAAACTTTTTTCCTGCATGGCGGAGATGTTGTCCGCGCAATGGTTGATGAATTCAAAAAAAGAATTGATCTGCGCGCAGATTCTTCTCTGCGGATGGATGCAGAAGAAGCAAAAAAGTTTGTTGAGAAAACTGTCCCGAAGGATGCTGAAATTTCGCAGATACTTTTCGAGCCTGCCAGAAGCCAGATAACTATAGAAGTAAAAAAGCCAGGCCTCGCCATCGGGAAAGACGGCGATTTAATACGAAGCATCAAAGAAAAAACTTTCTGGACACCAATAGTAAGAAGGGATTCTGTTATTCCTTCAAAAATCACACAGAATATTAGGAATGTTCTTTACACAGACTCTGAATGGAGAAGAAAATTCCTTGATAGAGTTGGAAAAAGGATTTACGAGATAAAAAAATCAACAACAGATGAGCAGTGGGCAAGAGTTTCGTTTTTAGGCGCGTCAAGGCAGGTCGGCAGGTCATGCTTTCTCATGCAGACGCCAGAGTCAAAAGTTCTGCTGGACTGCGGAATTAATGTTGCTGCGCAGGGCAAGCACCAATTCCCATATCTTAATGTCCCTGAATTTCATATTGATGACTTGGATGCAGTTGTAATTTCACACGCGCACTTAGACCATTCTGGATTTTTGCCATACTTATTCAAGATGGGCTATGACGGGCCAGTCTACTGCACTGAAGCAACACGCGATGTAATGGCCCTGCTAATGCTGGATTATGTCAGTCTTGGCTACGGAACAGAAAAAAATGCAATTTATTCCAGCACAGATATAAAAGAAATGGTCAAGCACTGCATAAATTTAGAATATGAGGAAGTAACAGATATTACTCCTGATGTCCGCGTAACTTTATACAATGCAGGCCATGTCCTAGGTTCTGCAATGGTGCATCTGCACATAGGGGAAGGCTGGCATAATTTCATTTACTCTGGCGATTACAAGGTAAAAAAATCGATGCTCTTTGACGGCGCTACTATGACTTTCCCAAGAATGGAAACATTCATGACAGAATCAACTTACGGTGCGGCGGATGCAATCATGCCATCACGCGAGGACTGCGAGAAAAAATTAATAAGTATTGTAAAAGAAACAATCGCCAGAAAAGGAAAAGTCATAATCCCATCTCTCGGAGTCGGCAGGTCACAGGAAATCATGCTTATTTTAGAAAAATTTGCACGTGAAGAAGGCATAAATTTCCCAATATATATTGATGGCATGATCTGGGACATCACTGCGATCCACAATGCCTACCCGCGGTTTTTGGGAAAAGAAGTCAGAGATCAAATTTTCTACGAAGGGCATGACCCATTCCTTTCTCCTATTTTCAAGCAGATTGGCTCGCACAAGGAAAGGCAGGCTGCAATCGAAGGGCCTCCATGCGTAGTAATCGCAACTTCCGGAATGATGACTGGCGGGCCATCAGTACAGTACTTCAAGGAACTCGCAGACAATTCAAAAAACTCAATTGTTTTCGTTAACTATCAATCTGACGGAACCCTTGGAAAGAAAGTCCAAAGCGGTGAAAAGGAAGTTAATGTTGATGGCGAAAATGTTGTAGTAAAATTAAATGTCGAGACGCTCGAAGGGTTGTCTGGCCACTGCGACAGGGAAGAACTTATGGAATTTATAAACAAAGTCAAGCCAAGGCCCAGGAAAGTTATTGTTGTCCATGGCGAGCAGACGAGAGAGCTGGACTTGGCATCAAGCATACATAAACAATTCAAGATTGAAACTATTGCACCGAAAAATCTTGAGGTAGTACGGTTGAAATAATTATTTAGAGAAAATTTATGCGCAGTCAAAGACTGCGCTCGGTGGAAATCAGGACAAAGCAAATTCTGCGGACTTTGCTTGTTGTGAAGCGCAGAGTTTAATATAAAACCTCGCATAGTGCGCTTCACAATTCAAAAACTCAGCGAGTTTTTGTTATGCCACGAAATCGTTGCTTTCATTGGATTGCCAAAAACTGAAAGGGGGCGGAGCCCCCTTGCGGTTCGGGCGCCGAAGAACTTGGAAGTTGTTAGATTGAAATAACTTATATAATTTTAATAGTTCGCATCACTTATAGATTAGTTTAAACGCGCACAGGGTAGTTGCCATTGAAAATTCTACAACCCCAAAAATTGCTAGGGGAATAATTTTATTTGCAATCGCATAAATAACCCATAACAGCAATCCGATCATCAGAGTTAATGTCCACAAAAGCGAAATATCTTTTGCAGATTTTGTTCTCCATGTTTTAATTAATTGCGGAGACAGTGCGAACGCCACAATAAAACCCGCGAGAAAACCAATTATTTCTAACTCCGCCATAACTAAACATTTAGTGCTAATACTTATTTAAACCTTCTGAAATGTGTTTCTCAGGCAACAGAAATCTTCCAAACAAATACCTTATCTGCTGGGAAAATCTTTTTTGTTGCTTCTTTCAATGCATCGCTGAGCTTGTCAATATTTTCTGGCATAAACATATCGAAGGCATTTAATTCCAAAACAAATTCTCTCAATTTCTTTTCAAGCGCAACAATCATATCTGCTCTCACTGAATGGTGCAATTTATTTGTTGCCAAAATAAATAATTTTATTTTTAATTTCTTCTGGTCTTTGCTAGTTACAGTAGGAACTATGTATAATTTTTCCTTGAACCGCCTGCCAGAGCGCTGCATGAAGCTTTCGACAAAATAAAACTTCCACGGCTCTGTGATTGCTTTTTCGCCCTGCGTGCTTACAATTTTGAGTGTTAATTTCTTGTGCTGGTCCTTTGGCCTGTCAGTCAATTGCGAGAGTGTGGCATCTACTGGCCTGCCAATGATTTCTTTTGGCTCATAAGCAGTTATGTCCACAAGCTCTTTTGATTTGAAGATTTCCGGAGCTAGGACTGTGAACCATTTCTTTTTTCCGCGTATCTTACCGACTGCCATCTGAACCGCGGGAACCTTGCAGGTTAAAGCAAAGCAAGCTTTGCTAATATTCCTGCTGGAACATCCCCCAGTTTTAGTAATCCTGACCCCTCCTATGCCAGATTGCTAAAGCAATCCAGCCAAGGCCAGCAATTCTTAACTGGTTTTCACCTCTTTTTTAGTTATTGATGCCATTATTCATACTTCCAATTTCCGGCAAGCCTGCCAATTCTTTTGTAATATTTTGCGAGCCTGAAAATCTTTGCTTCAGTCAACTGTCTGCCTCGCTTTGAATGCATATCTTTCTTATGGGTTTCGAGATGCTTTTTTATCAGTTTCGCCCGCTTTATGAGGCTGGCAAGGTCTTCCGGAAACTCCATAGTAATGCCTTTTTCAGACAGGATTTTTACTAATTTTTTCCCAGTGATTTTTTCTACATCTGGAATGCCATAAGAATCTCTCAGAGTCAAGCCGATCTGGCTCGGGCCGAGGCCCTGCTTTCCGAGTTTTGCAATCAGCGCTTCGATTTCGTCTTTTTTGTACTGCGCCCATGATGGCACTGGAGCTAGCAAAGGCTTTTTCGAGCCTGCAATTCCTCTCCTTCTTGAGTGCATTTTTGCCATTTTTTAAATAACCGATAGAATTGAATCATACCGGTTTAAGTAAGCCGAAGCTGACTTATCCTATTTGTGGAGCATAGCGTAGGTTTTTAAACTTTATTGCATAGCAGAATTATGCTATACCTTGCTAAAGGAGGCGATATTAGGAACTTATGCGGCCTGCTCAGCCAGATAAGGATAACTTATATCGGTCATGGTGATGGGTTTGTCGCGCATGAAGTCCATAATCCAAAACCAGATACTGTAAAGCAATTACTTAGCAAATGTTATTCGAGGTTTTTCAAAATTCTGGGATATGGCGCAAACACAGATGATTTCTTCGCAATTGAGCCCGATAATACTGGCCTGCGGATTTATTCTGCGCGGGAAGACCTGGGCGCGGTAATAATGCGCGCAGTTTCACAAAGCGTGTGATTTGTACCTTCCTCTTGCTTCAACAACTTTTAATCGTTCTAAGACGATTTTGTTTTTATAACCATTTGTAAATTCGTGCCACGCTTTTTCCCAGATGTTGTGATGTTTTGAAACAAGGCATTCCTTGAATAGATGCAGGTCAACAGCCTTGTCCTCAACTCTCTGCGAGAATTCGCCCAAGCCGAAATCAATCAAGTAGATTTTTTTGCCTTTGATAATCATGTTTGATGTTGTCAAATCCCCGTGCACGATGTTTGCCTCGTGCATCTTTGCGGTTTGTTCGCCAATTTGTCTGCAAACTTTAAAGTCGCCTGTCTTTTCCAGATAATCTCTTAACTTTTCACCTGAGAGAAATTCTATTTCCAGACTCATCTGCTTGTCGTCTTCTTTCAAGACTGCTGGAACATTTACACCAACCCTTTCCAACGCGCGGATGAGCTTTGCCTCAGAGCGCGTGCGTTCCTTGCGAAGCTTCAAATCAATTTCAGGAATTCTGTATGGCTTGCTGACCCTGTCTTTGATAATTCTATTTCCTTCTTTGTAAAGGATTGCTTCGGCACCGTGGGCGATTTTAATTTTCATCAGAACTTAATTAATATTACGAACTTTTAAAGCTAACATTCTTTGCAATTAGATAAATTGGGTCATGCGTGCGCTTCTTGGAAATGGTATCGTATCTCTGATATGTTGGCCGGTAATCCATTGTGTGAATCGCTCCACGCCCAAACCAAAACCTGCGTGCGGCACAGAGCCATATTTTCTTAAATCCAAGTACCATGAGTAATCTTTTATATCTAAGCCTTCTTTCTTTATTCTGGCAGTAATCGCAGTAATATCCTCTTCTCTCTGTCCGCCAGTTGTAAGCTCTCCGATATCAACTATTAAATCTGCAGAGCGGCAAATTTCCGGCCGATTGCTCTCTTCTTTTACATAAAACGCTTTTATTGCAGTCGGATAATGTGTTATGAAAAAAGGTTTCTTCATGTGCTCAAAAAGTATTCTTTCATCCTCTGCACCAAAATCATCACCCCACTTGAAATCTGGATTTTTTTTATGCAATATTTTTACTGCAGCATCATATGTTAAACGATCAAATGGCGCTTTGATTGTTTCAAAATATGACACATTGCCGCCCAAATCTAGTATGTGTTGTTTCATGCGTTTATTTTGCATTAGGTTTTGAATTACATAGACTATTGCCTCTTCCTCAACGCGCAGTATTCCATCAAAGTCGCAAAATGCTGACTCTCCCTCTAAGTGCCAAAACTCTGCGAGGTGTCGCGGCGTTCTGGATTTTTCAGCTCTAAATGACGGTGTTAAACTCCAAACGCTACCAAGTGAGTAAATCATGGCTTCTAAGTAAAGCTGTGCAGACTGCGATAGGTACGCTTTAGTATTATCGAAATATTTTACCTCAAACAATGTCGAGCCGCCCTCGCATGCGCTTCTACTCAGCATTGGCGGACTAACAGCATGCCAATTATTTTTATGAAAAAATTCGCCAAATAATCGTATGGATTCCTCGCGCACCAACCAAATTTTCTGATAAGTTGTACCTCTTACTGCCAAATGCCTCCACTCGAGAAGAGTTTCCGGTGAATGCTCTTTAGTTGCCAGCGGATATGCTTCAGTAGGTATTTGTATTATTTCATATTTTTTTAACTGCAATTCTTCTCCTGTCGGCGCTCGCGAATTCTTAACAAGCTTGCCTTCTACAGTTATTGCACTTTCAGGGGCAAGGCTAGCTAAACTATCAAACTGCGCAGGTATGGCGTCCTTTGAAGCTACAACTTGGAATAATTGCCCCGGGAATTGAGGTACGTGCATGTCTAAAAACAGTACGCTACCGTGCTTTCTTTTCTTTACCATCCATCCTTTGTACTGAACCATATCCTCTAGAGTATCTTCTTCAGGCATTTTAAATCTTTAGGCGCAAGATTTTTAACCTTACTGGTTGCACAAAATTCACCATTTGCTATCCTAATAATTATTGGCCTCAAAAACACCCTCACTTTGCAACCAAGAGCTCCAAGCATAATTAATACGATCTAACAATCTATCGTTTAATTGCGTATTTGATTGTGTGGCCATACAATATTTATTTGCCAAGTCAAAATCACCATACAAATATGCAATATAGCTGGCACGCACATAGCGTTCTTTTGAAGAATTAACTATGCGCTCGCAGAGAGATTTAACAGTTGATTCTACGCCAAAAATATATCCAATATTTTTTATGTCAAATAATGGTTTAACGAATTCGTAATATGCAGCCATAGTATTAAATAATTTATAAAACTTCAGCTCATCGAATGTTTTTTTTATATTTATTAGTTCGATTAGTAAGTCATACATATATGCAAACTTTGGAAATTCCGTCATGAAGCTGTCCAAACGATCTGCGTATTTAGTTCTATATTTCTGCCGCGATATTAACCAAACACCGATTTGTTCATACGTTCCTTTTATAAGAGAAATAATATTACTTTTATCAATTCCATTTAGCAAATGCATACACGCAACGCCGTACAGCCCCACATGCGAATTGAATTTTATGGTTTTATTTTTAACAGAATCTAAGCAAGATGGGCTTCCAAAAAGCACTATATTAGTTTCAGCAACTTGATATGGTGATAAAGTATCAAAGCTATCTGAATTATAAAAATTATCATAACTAACCACCCATATGCTTTTTGGAATACTTGCACATTCATTGAGTTTTAACTTTAAATTCTTAGCGATTAATTTGCATTCAGATTCTGATGCAGTCTTTCTTAAAACAACATAATAATCTATATCACTCAAATACTTGCCACTTGCAAAAGTTTCTTCATTTACCGCAAATGATCCAGTTAATGTGAGGAATTGCATTTTTTCATGAAATGCGCCACATATTTCTGGCACTGACTCAAACACGCACTTAGGAAGCATCTTGCATCCCAAAATAACGCGCAAACTTTTCTCTATTATACGTGCGATGATTTTCTTTATGCGCATACGAATTCCACTTTTCACTAATATCTTTATCTAATACGTCGCCTATTGAAATTAAGCCATCATTAGCGCATTTAGGATTTTGTGGCGCGCCAACTAACAATCCATTTGGCCGCACTAGCACACATTGCCCCACGTTACTTTCATTAACATATATGTGCAAAGACTTACCATATTGTTTGCGCAAGGCATCTCTTAGAGGCAATAAGGTTGCAACAGTTTGGTGCTGTTCATGCAAAATATTTTTGCCTCTTCCTCGCCCGAATAATACATTCATACAAAATGTTTCAGCTCCTTCTTTGTAGCAAAGTTCTGCTAAAGCAGGCATTTCGTTAATATTTTCATTTAAAACAATGGAAGTTACATGTACATCGATATCGTGTGTAATAAGGCGGCGTATGTTTTTTATTATTTTATCATGTGCGCCGGGCACTCGTACTAATTTATCATGAGTGCTGTAATTTACACCATGTAAACTCACATTAACTATTGGTGTGTATTGACTTAATTCGCGCACATATTGCTCATCTAATATTAAAGCATTAGTGGATATTGACGCAAGTGCATCTTGATTTGCGATTATCTTAAGTAAATTAAGAATATCTGCCTTCTTTCTTAATAATGGTTCTCCACCATTCAAATCTATTAGTGTTACGCCTAAATCATTAACCAGAGGACGCACGTACTGCGACATCTGATGTATTTCTCGATTTAGCTCAGTTCCTTGCTCACAACAGAACGTGCATCGTAAATTACATTTAGTCGTAAGCAAAAACAACACTTCGAAAGGCGCATCACTTCGCAATAAATCCGCTCTTTGATATAGCGATGATATCATTACAGCGTAATAATCAAACAATAAGTTTATAAATTTATCACATCACGCCTAACGCAGGCTTCGGCCTCGGGGTCGAGCGGCTGGTGATGTGGCTAACAGGAGCGGAGCATATATTTGATACGATTCCCTTCCCCCGCACCGCTGATCGTCTCACTCCCTAATGCGAGGTCCCGCTAACCGCAGTCGGCGAATATTGCGTAAAGGAATTCCGCAACGGGCAAAAGCCCTCCTACGAAAATCAGGCTTTACAAACACACAAGTTAATAACTTTAGAAAGCTAATCTCATCGCAGCACTCTGAGAAAATTAAATATAAAAATGCGTATGAAATATTTAAGTTAGTAGGTTACTTGAATAACTTGAACCCGCTGCTCGGCGCTTATCCACGGACTATGTGAAAAATCTGCGGATTTTCCATCACCAAGAAAATTGCAGAAGCAATTTTCTCTGGAAGTCCGTGGTTTTAACAGCGCCTCGCTTAAAATGGCGGGTTCAAGGAATGGAAAACGCGCGCTTAATCCCTCGCGCTGAAGCGCGGGGTTTTGCGCGTTTTTCATAAAAAAATCATAGGGCGGAATAAATCATTTTTACGCACGCCAAATTAAGCCCGCACTGTTAATACTAATAGTATTTTTTGATTACAAAAAGAACAGCCAGAGCATAACTTGCTGCTGCCAACGTTACGAGCGCGGGTCCGGGGGGATTAACTGGGTAGGGTGGAGTATATGCGGCATATGCACCAGCGGCGCCAATGGTTCCCATCAGTGCAGATAATACTACGCCCGATCCAAGCACAACTGTTCCTAGCATGCCCTTAGGATACATGGATATGAGCTTTGACATGGATGTATGCTGTGTTGGTTGATGAGCTGCAGCTTCTGCCGGCGTTTTCGCACTAACATCACTGACTAATTGATTGAGCGTACCACTAAACCATGCCATGTGCTTCCAACCGCAAATATGTTTAAAAGGTTTATGGCAAAGCGTTGCCTGCGCAATCGCCCGCACCGCCGATCGGCTCACTCCATAGCACACGTGCGTATACGTGCGTATACGTATGGTTAATTTTACTAAAATACCATACATATAAATCCATATATGTAGTATATATTTTTATATATGTCAATTTTCGAGCAAAGTTTTAATAATTTACTTTTATGTTGAATGTTATGGCAGACTGCATCTTCTGTAAAATAGTCCAAGGAGAAATCCCGAGTGCGAAGTTCTGGGAAGACAAAGACTTCTTGGCTATTTTGGACATTTTTCCAAACACAAAAGGCATGTCACTTGTGCTGACGAAGAGGCATTATGACTCATACGCGTTTGGCCTGCCGGATGCGGTTTATCTGGAACTAATGGCCGCGTCTAAAAAAGTTGCGAAGTTGTTGGAAAAGGCGCTGCCGGTCAAGCGGGTGTCCTTGGTTGTGGAAGGCATGGGCGTTAACCACATCCATGTCAAGCTCTACCCAATGTATGGACTAAAAGACAAGTTTGAAGAAACCTGGGCAAAGCAGGAAGTTTTCTTTGACAAATACGAGGGTTACATCTCTACACAATTAGGGCCGAAGGCTAACTTTGACGAGCTGAAGAGGCTGGCCGAGAAGATTAGGAATTTTAAGTAGGTGCTCCCGGCGAGACTTTCTCGGCGCCGAACATCTTTGTGCGCTTGAGCGCAGCGAAAGCGTACGCTTTCTTTCTAGATGCCCGGGAGCGTCTTTCTTTCGCAAAGAAAGAAGCTGCCGTTTTGAACTCGCGCCAAGGGATCGAGAATCCCCTATCCTTTCGGCATTTTTCGCATGGCGAAATCCGCTGAGCTTTGTTCAGCGTTATTGACCGGGCTAGACGACGGGAGCCCAAGTTAGTTGTTTATTCTCAGTTTAAAAATGTTAGCGGGCGCGGAAGGATTTGAACCCACGACCTATCGGTCCGAAGCCGATCGCTCTCTTTGGTTGGCTGGCACCTCCAATGTATTTGCGCAGCAAATACGCTGTGTCTTTCTTTTGGTGCCTGGGAGCCTTTCTTTCTCGCGAGAAAGAAAGGATGCCATATCCAAGCTGAGCTACGCGCCCATAGACTAAATAATTAGGCTGTATTTTTAAGCTTTAGTCATGGCGCAACATCTTTAAAAATAGGAAATTAAGCTTTTAATCATGCGGGGATAGCGAAGCGGTCAATCGAAAGGACCAGACGTGCTCGCTTCAGAGGCGAGTGGCTTAGTGCCTTCGGAGGTTCGAAATCAGACGAAAGTCCTCCTCCCCGCATTCTTGACAACATTTTAAAATGGCAATAACCATACAAAATTACGCGAGGGTTCCCGAGCGGTCAAAGGGGCAGGACTTAAGATCCTGTGGCTTAGTGCCTTCGGAGGTTCGAAGTGAACTTAATTCACTTTTCCGCGAACGAAGTTCAGCGTAAATCCTCTCCCTCGCATTAACTTCCATAAAACCCAAATCTATCTGCTTCGCACATCAGGCCAATGATCGCATCTGGATTTATCTGCCTCGCGGCTTCGTATGATTTTATGTCCTGTTCCGAGAAAATACAGCGCTTATACGGATGCGAGTGCAGCGCAACTATTGTATTGCTGTTGCACAATTCCGCAGAAACATGCGAAACGCTTTGTCCAAAAGTTTTTGGCACATATAACTCAGAAACAAGGTAATTTTTATTTTCTTTCTTTCCCACTAAACATACTTTAAATTCATTCTTCTGGTTTGCCAAATAAAATTCCTTTAATTTATTATACGTTCCGTTCTCGAAAATAACCTTTCCACTTTCAAATAAAACTGAAAAATCATTTTTTATTTTCTCGCTGACAAATTTTCCCTCGATTATGTAAAAAATGTTGTTCCCAAAAATAAAATAAGGAACGATTAATAAAATCATAAATACGCCAATGGCTGCAATGATTATTTTATTGTATTTTATTTCCTTCGTGGTTTTCTCAATATCTTTCTCTGTTATTTCCCGCAAATCATCTTCAACATCCATGTGACTAAATGAACCACAGAGTTTAAAAAGTCTGGTGGAACTTTTTTAACATGGCATTACGAAAACCAGGGGGCAAACGACAAACTCGCGTATTTCACTCGCAGGGACCTGCCAAACATGGGAAAAGCGACTGTGTGGCAGTTCGAAGGCGAAGAGCTGGCCAACATAGAGTACGCCTGCCCTTTCTGCAAGCACATAGGGGAAAAACAGCAGGCCTTTGCGAGGGTCGAGGCGAGGTACGTCAACGACAAAGGCAAGTCCAAAAAAGGAGAAGTTTTCAGATTCCAATGTGATGCCTGCCGCAAAGACATTGACCTTCCTAAGTGGGTAAAGAAACGAGGAAGGAAAAAAGCTGAGTAGTTATTTTAGTTCCGAAGTCTTTTAAAAGCGAAAGTATAGATATTTTTTATGCCTCTATAGCTCAACCTGGCAGAGCGTCGGTTTTGTATGGAAACCAAAAGAACCGAAGGTTGCAGGTTCAACTTAACGCAAAGCAAAGCTTTGCGGACTTTGCTGATGCAAAGTGAAGCGAAAAATTCGCTCATGAAAATCCTGCTGGAGGCATATTTCATTCCAGTATCGAAAAGTCTTTAAAATAAGCCATTTTAATAAAAACATGAAAAAACTCAATTTTTTAGGGAAATTGGCAATAACCGCAATTGTTGTTCTAGCAATATTTGGCGTTTGGAAAATATCACACATCTCATTTGGAAGCTCTGCCGAAGCCATAGTTACAGGATTCGCAGCCTCGATTGAGGATATGAATTATACTTTCGCATATAATCAGTTATCCAGCGAAATCCAAAAAGCTGGCTCAGAGCCTGCCTTTGCTGCGAGGCTTGCAGAAAAATTCGGCGGAGAAAAATTTGAATTAAAAAAATTAGTTCTGGAAAAAAGCACAGGCTATGCAATACTATTCATGGAAAAATCAAAAGAATATGTAACTCTGCCATTGATTAAAGAAAACGGCGAATGGAAGATAAACTATTTCGGACAGGAATCTAAGTGCACAAATAAATGTACTATGGGCCTTTCCTGCAGCGGCAATAAAACTGTTCTCGACTGCAAGGACACTAACAATGACGGATGCACTGATGAAGTATTTACAGCTTGTGAGTTTGAATGTTCTGGAGGTAAATGCCTGACCCGTCAGTCCTCATACGCCCTTCAAATCGGAGGTTCGATAATGAGTTTCAAAAACAAGATAATGCTGATAGATACTGATTCAACCACAGACGAAGCTACTTTGCAGATTGGCGATGACATATTCGTAGTCAAAAAAAGCGAGACAAAAACTTCAAAAGGCACAATAGTAACACTTACTGATGTTGCAAAAGACAAGGTAAGCATCAGAGTTAGCGGAGAATAAAATGGCTGTGAAAATTTACGAAACTGAAAATGCAGGCGCTGTGAAAAAAGTTCTTGAAGCAGAAGACCTGAAAGATTCTAAAACTGGAAAGTGGATAATAAATGAATTCAAAACGCAGGGATACAAATTTCAGGACGCAGCAAGCCTCGGCATCTCAAAGCATGTAAGCTATGTCTACATCGGCGCATCTGATGATTTTTTCAAGAAGCATGAGAAAAGCCTGCTTGATGCCGGTGCAAAATCCCTAAAAGGAAAAGAGTTTGAAGAAGTTAAGAAGAAAATAGAAAGCTCAGAGGATGATGCGGTGGCTGGCATGGGTGCTATTTTCGGATAGATATGGCTTTGCTTGAAATCTAGCGAACAATTACTATTATCGTTGGCATACTTTTACGGGCATAACTTGAACCCGCCGCTCGGCGCTAACGCAAAGTAGGGCTTTGCGGAATGGAAAAATTTGTAGGATTTTTTCATATTCCCCGTACTACGCGAGAAAAATCTGCAGAGTTTTTCTTGTGACAAAATGCACAGCATTTTGGCACCTCGTTAAAACAATAGTTTTAACGTTGGCCAAGAGAATTGCGAGCAATTCTCTCTGGACGCGCTTTCATCCCTCGCGCTGTGTGAAAAATCCTGCTGGATTTTCCATCACCAAGAAAATTGCTTCGGCAATCCAGAGGAAAATTATGAAATAATTTTCCTTGGCCGAGAAAAACATAGCAAAGTTTTTCTTCGGTTTCGCTGGAAGTGCGGGGTTTTGCGCGTTTTTCATAAAATATTTTTCAGATGCACCGTATTTGGAAAAATAAAAGTTCGAAAGATGTTTCAATAGCAACGTATTCGTTTTTGCTTTTCGGCGTTGCGGTTTTGTTAATATATGGATTATTACTAAATGACACTCCATTAATTATTGGAAATTCGGCTGGCGTAATAACAACTGCGCTCGTAATTGTATTTTGGTTTAAATATGGGCGATCTATCCTAAAAATTATTCCGACCAAGTTAAAATTCAATAACTCGCCGCATCATGGTATTTTTTTCTTTGCGCAAATATATTTAATTGCATTAAACACCATAACATCGTTGTTCTTGAATCCGTTAAGCAGAATTACTAGTTTAACTAATATATCTTTAAATGGCATGTAGCTCAAAAAGTTAGCAATAAAACAATATACTTGATTATTTTTGACAAGACTTCTTAATTGGAAAAGCACGGCATATTTTTGATACATCTTTTTTTTATCTTTATTTACAGATCCTGATTCATGTGTAAAACCTATGAAGCCTTTATTTGCGTTGTTTATGTCTTCTTGCGATAGTTCATTTTTATCCAGAGCAATTTTAATAATTTCCGTACCAGGATAGTACGTAAGCCAAAATGTGAGTATTCTGTCTGGTTTTGTTCTGCAATATAATTCCAAGCTGGATTTAAGGTCAACTTCCGTTTCGCTAGGGGCGCCAAAAATATTATCTACGGAAATTGTCATGCCTGCATCTTTAATACATGCTATGGCTTTCACAATCTGTTCATTCGTTCCAAATCTATGAAAAACCTCTTTTCTAATTCTCTCTGAGCCAGATTGAACGCCCATAGTTACGAACCAGCAGCCTCCTTCTTTTAGTAATTTTGCTATTTCTGGCGTCATAGTATTGGGATGGACCGAACAAAAAAATGGTATGTTAATTTCTGATTTATAAAGCGGTATGAACTTCTGCAACCATTCTTTGGACGAACTAAATACATCGTCAGCAAATTTTATAAGCTTTGGATGCCACATTAATTTTGCTATTTTTAATTCATCAATCACATTATCCGGGCTTCGTCTTCTAAGCTGATTTTTTTCTGAGGCGTAAGTGCTGTGATACAAGTTATTACTGCAATAAGTACAATTAAATGGGCACCCTCTCGAGGTCATAATATAATAATGCTCTGCAAACAAAGATACTTTATTGTAAAACAATTCTTTATCTGGAAATGGCAAGGAATCTAAATCTTTGATATACGCCCGCACATTATTCAAATACAGCTTACCGTCCTGTTTGTAACCCAGATTGCTAATTTCTGAAAGTTTTTTTTCTTTTCCATTCTCAAGGTATTGAACTAGTTCTAGCAAGGCATATTCTCCTTCACCTATTACGATGTAGTCAACGCAAGCATTACTAAGCACCTCTGATGGAACTGCAGTAACATGGACGCCGCCAAAAATAATCGGAATTTGCGAAACTCTTTTGATTTTTTCTGCAATACTAAGACACCAGCGGTAGTTGCCAGTAAAACACGAGAATGCGATTATGTCTGGTTTTTCATCCGCAATTCTTTTTACTATTAAATCATCTATGCTGCATATTCTTGAGAGCCATTTATTATTTATGAGCTGATCACCTGAAAAAATTGCTGGGTCAAATAAAAGCGCAGTAACATGACCATTTGATTTCAAAAAGCTCGATAAGCATTCTATGCCTAGGTTTTCGGCACCGTTGTACACAAATTGAACTTTCATTTGAATCAGCTAATCAAATGTAACAATTAGCTTATTAACTTTGTTATGAAAAATTGCTGCATTTTAATTCTAATATCATACCACATAGCTTCTGCAGAGCCTTTCAACTTCGACTCATTTTCAGTACATAGTGTTTAAATGTTGCGATTAGGAGTTAAGCCACCTCATCTTGTCTGGTGGCTTGCTTGGCCACTGGTTAAGAAAATAACAAAAACTCGCCCGAATGGCGCGTTTTTGAATTGTGGAGCGCAGGGTTTAAACCCTGCGCTCCACAATAAAAAGAAATTATGCCAGCGTTCTCAAAAATCTTGAGAACATTTCTTCCACAAAGCCCATTTCAAGCGAATTGTGGTCCGGAGCGATATAGCTCGCCTCGCGGAACCAATTCGCCTGCGGAATTGGCGGCTGTTGTGGAACAACTGGCTTTTTTCTCGGCATTTGGATTGCAACATACTTGCCTACTAATTGGTTCAATCGTAGCAGTTTCTTGTAGTTTTTCATATAGCACCTCATTTAGATTAGCTGGGGTAGCCAGCCTCTCTGGGATTCTGAAGGCAGGCCATTTATAATAGGGTTACGGCTGGATGGCGAGTGTGTCGAGTAAAAGCAAACAATATAAAGCCTCAAAACCATAACTAACTGATTAAAATGGCCACGAATAACACATTAGTAGCAGGAATAGCAGTAGCCCTTGTAGCATTGGCATTTATCGCAGGCTCTGGGTTTACTGGCGCAGCAACAACAAACCAGCTTGATTTTTCTCTGGACAATGTAGCGCTGCCTGAAAAAGTTGCACCTTATGAATCATTTACAGCAAAGGTATCAATCGCGCACACTGGAACATTGCCAGCCACATTTGTAAATTACGATTACAGGATTTGGAATGCGCAGGGATATGAAATATTTAGGGCAGCAGACAAATCAACAGTCAATCTCCAGCCAGGAAGCAACGTTCTGGATCTAGTAACAGCAGACCTGCCGAAAGCAGGCATCTACACTGTTGAAGTAACTATTGACGAAGACCACCATTTTGTAGAAACAGACGAAGGCAACAATAAATACACGACAACACTTACTGTTGCTTAATTTTTTATATTTAATTTTCTCATATAGCTTAAAACAGACGACTGAAAACTTATTACAAATACTTATAAAGCACTGAAAACAATTAAACACATGGCTACATACGAAAAGATTTCAGCAATAGCAGCAGTCCTGCTTGTCTTTGCTATTTTTGGCGCAGGGCTTGCCAGTACTGGCGGTGCAACAGCAAACACAAAAGATTTTTACATAAAAGATATAACACTGCCAAGCAAGATTGCTAATTTTGACAGCTTTGTACCAATAGGCACTTTCGCTAACACAGGTACAAATACCTTCAGCGGAGTTAATTACAAATATTCAGTAAGAGATGCAAAAGGAAATGACATTATACGAAACAGAGACACTTCAGATGCTGTTAACTTGCCAGCCGGAGAGAGCACGCATGAACTTGCCGAAGTCGGGCTTATAAGATCTGGCACATACACATTTGCGCTGGAAATCGATTCGCAAAAAGAATACGATGAATCTGATGAAAGCAATAATGTATTTATCGCTGCATTCACTGTTGTCTAATTTTTATTTTTAAATTTTAGAATTCATTGAGCTTTTTCTCAAACCCGATATAGATTATTTTGCTGGAACGGCCTTGCAAGCCTTCAGTCACAGCCTCTTGTTTTATTAATTTTCGGTTTTCCAGCTTGTCCAGAATCCTTTTCACAGTCCTGTCTGATTTTTTTCCGCCAGCCTTCACATACTCAGCAAAGAACTCGCCGAAGATTTTTCCTGCGTGGATTTTGCACAAATCCAAAATAAATCTTTCATCATCAGTCAAGTCAGTTGATGCTTTTATTTTAATTGCATCTGTTTTTGCAATTGCTTTTTCTGCATGCTCGAGCTTAACTTTTTTTGATGCAGACATTTCTGCAATCTCGCCAGCCACACGGAGCATAACGACACCAATGCGCACATCTCGGAATTTGTAGGCCTGCTCTGCAATGCGCTTTATGGCCTCAGCATCCCAAACACCTTGATAAAACGCATATTTCACTCTCTCTTTCAAAATATTTTCAGTTTCTGCATAGGTATATTCTGGAAATTCGACAAGCTCTGGCATCAAACGCGATTTAACTCTCGGATCTAAGTCTTCTCCCCAGCCAAAATCATTTGTAATCAAAATTATTGTCTTTTTTGGAATTTCTTCTGACAACGAATAAAGAAAATCATAATCCTCTGCCTTATCAATTTCATCAAAAGCAACTGCAAGCCCGTTTTTGCTTTTCAGTATTTCTTTTATTTTTACCAGAACTTCTGATGTATTCATATTGTGCGTAAATTTAAATCCAAGTGAGTGGCAAATGTGCGTCAAAATCTTGAAAGTTGTGTTCTGGGTCCAGCAGTTAACAAAAACCTGCGGAACTTTTTCAGAATCCTCTGCTTCTTCCAAATCCATCAGGACTCTTTTTGTCGCAGCAGTCTTGCCAATACCTGAAGAACCACGAATTAGCAGGGTTTTCCCATTCCTACCTGCAAAAAGCATCTTAATTGCATATGCAATATACTGCTGCTGGCCTTCCCTGTGTGGAAGCAGTTTTGGCACAAAATCCGGATCAAGAGCATCCGAGTTAGAAAAGATAGTCTGCCCTGAAAGCAATAAGCCCATGATAAAACAAGAAAACATAAGTTTATAGTATTTTTGCTTGTGCAGGATAACTTTAAAAAACATGCAAAATAAAAACCAGTATGAACGAAATATACCGAAAATGTTACCATTCTACTGCCCTTCTCACACTGCTCCCGCTGCTGTTTTGGAGCGACTCGGTTCTACCTTCAGTTTTTGCCACAATAGCCGCGACAGCAATAGTCGCCCATTGGTATATTGATTACAGGCAAATCCGCAGAAAAAAGATGGATGATGCTATTGAAGGCATGTTCGAGGCTTTTGGAGAGAAATACGATAAAACAAGCGGAAAAGAGCTTGAAAAGCTTGAAGAGGACTTTTACAAGGCAATTGTTGCGCAGGTAATACGAAAAGAAGAGCATTCCATGGTTCTGCCGACAGTATTCTGCCTCTGCGCATTCCTATTTTCACTGATTTTCTTCGGCAAGTTCGCGCTGGCCTTTGGAATCCTCGCGCTTGGCATCGGCGATACTTCTGCTGCGATAGCAGGTACATATTTCGGCAAAAACAAGATTTTCTGGAACAAAAACAAGAGCTGGCAGGGCTTCCTTGGGTTTTTCGCCACGGTCACAATAGCAAGTTACCTATTCATGCTGGCCTTTCCTGCATTTGCGCTCTTTAATCCGATTAAGCAGGCTCTTCTAGTGGGGTTTGCTGGCGCTTTGGTGGAAAGCCTACCTATAATCGATGACAATTTTTCAGTCCCTCTGGCTGTTTCTGCAATTATTTATTATATTGGCGCGAGTATCTAAAACTCTGCACTTCCAGAGAAAAATCAGTGAATTTTTCTTGCGTAGTGCGCGCCAATATTCAAAAACTCGCGGCTAAGGCGAGTTTTTATTATGCTTCAACTATCTAGTGTTGCACACGCAACTTCATGATTTTATCGTTCGGGATGAGCGCTTAAAGCTTCTTAATCATGTAATAATCTTTCTTTTTATACCCTAGCTTTCGGTAATAATTACGTACGCCAACCCCTGACAAAACAAATAATTCATTTTTTCTATTTTGTTTTGTAATTTCTTCTGCCTTTGCCAGCAGTTTCTTGCCTAGCCCTTTATGCTGAATTCCGAATTCAGATGAATCATCAGATCCGATTGGAATCATCTGCCCGTAAACGTGAAGCTCTCTGAGGAATGCGCTATCTTTGCAGAGCCTCAATCTTGCAAAGCCAAGTAGAATGCCATGCCTTTTGTCTTCAAACGAAATAAAATATTCCTCGCCGCCATTAGCTTTGTATTTCAAAACGCATAACTCTATTTTTTTCGGCAGTTTGCCAAAAAATTTGTACTGCTGGCCAACCTCTCTGCACCTAATGCAGTGGCATTTTTTGCCTTCTAGTTCAATTTGATTTAACAGCATCTGCCGCAGGTTCAGCGATTTGTAGCCAGCTTCTACTAAATTACCCGGAATATCGCGCATAATTCTTTTTATTCTGCAGTAAGGCGGAATGTACCTTGTTTTTACTTCTTTCAAAACTTCCATGATGTATTTGTCATCCTTCGGCTTGAATTTTCCTTTTTTCCAGTCATTGTAAAGCTCTGAGCCTTTGATTACGCCGCAGGGATAAATTTTCAGCCCATCTGGTTTCAAATCTTCATCTTCAAAAAGAATTTTGAACATTTTTATATCTGATTGCTTTGTCGAGCCGGGCAGGCCAAGCATCATGTGCAGGTCAACTTTGAAGCCTGCATCTCTTAATTTTCTTATTGCATCTTTTGTTTGTTTCAAATTATGTCCGCGCTTTATTTTTTTCAAAACTTTATCGTACGTGGACTGCAAACCAAGTTCAACCCTTGTCGCGCCGAGTTCTAAGAGTTGTTTTATTTCTTTTTCTCCGCAATAATCCGGCCTTGTTTCAATTATTATAGAAATTATTCTATTTTGTGCAGTTTCGTTTATCTTTTGCGAATCTAAAAGTGTTTTTGCTTTGTGTTTCCTGCATGGTTTATTTTTTGCACAGCATCCATGCTGGTTGAAAGCATCAAATATGTTTTTTATAAATTCGTATTGGTAATCCCAAGGCATCCATGTAAATGTTCCGCCCTGCACAATGACTTCGCTTTTGTCTGTGCTGTGGCCGACATTGTGTAGCTGTGTCAGCCTGTTCTGCACGATTTTGTATTCATCGTAATTATTCCTTATTGCGCGCATTGTTGACGGCTCGTGCCCTGTGTAAGATTTTGGTGCATTTTCAGCTGTCGGGCAGTAAGTGCAGCGCCCAACACAGCCGGCTGGCTTCGTCATCACGGCGACAACAGAAACGCCGGAAAGGGTTCTTGTTGGCTTGGTCATTAGGGCTGAGGCAAGCTGTTTTATCTCGCTTTTGCTGGCAACTGCAAGGATTTCAGAGTTAAGCGGAATTGGCCTGCCGTGCCTCTTTGCCCACTTTATTTTGATAAACTCAACCCTATTCTTGTCTTTCTTCTTCGACGATATTATCTCATTAATTAATTCCTTCATTGGCATAGTCAAAACATGTTATTTTTGTTTTACTTCGCTTTAGCTAAGTTAGCTGAACAGAAGTTCAGATTTACTTTGCTTTAGCTAAGTTAGCTGAACAGAAGTTCAGCTTTAAAAACCTGTTTGCTAAAGATTTATAATCCTCTGTTTTGAAAATACCCTATGGCCGCACATCTTCAAAAATCCAAGAGCAATCTATCAAAACTATTCCCAATATTTATAATCTTTCTGATAATTGCATCCGCCGGCCTTGCCTTGTTCAAAGTATCGCAGAAAGACCATGTGCTTGCCCCGCAAATCGCGCTGATTAAAGTTACTGGTGAGATAAATTCTGTCATGGCTGAGGAATTGTCAAAGACAATAGATAAGGCGAGCAAGGATTCTGACATAAAGGCAATTGTTTTTGAAATAAATTCTCCTGGCGGTTCGGTCCTGCCTTCAAAAGAAATTGCAGAAAAGATAAAAGCCATTTCAAAGCCCAAGGTTGCGTGGATTCGCGAGGTTGGCGCATCAGGAGCTTACTGGATTGCCTCTGCAACTGACAAAATTGTTGCAGATCCTTCTTCAATGACCGGAAGCATCGGCGTCATTGGCTCATATCTGGAATTTTCAAAATTATTTGATAAATACGGGGTAACTTATCAAAGATTAGTTTCAGGAAAATACAAAGATGCAGGCTCGGAATTCAAAAACATGTCTGCCGAAGAGCGCGATTATCTGCAGGGAAAAATAAATAAACTAAATCAGATGTTCATAAGCGCTGTTGCAGAGAACCGCCACATGGATAAGTTTTATGTTGAATCGCTCGCCACTGGCGAAGTTTTCTTGGGTGTTGAGGCTTTTGAAAACAAGCTGGTTGATGTGCTTGGCGGGAAAGCAGAAGCACAGAGGACTGCAGAGAAGCTGGCCAAACTGAAAAGCTCAAGGTTTGTTGAATACAAAACTGAGAAAGGCTTTTTTGAATTATTAAACAGTGGCGCAGATGTTGCTGCATATTGGGCTGGCAGAGGAATTGGCGATGCGATTACGCCAGAGACTTCTAACAAGATAGAATTTTCAGCAACAATCTAAAACTTATGTTGCAACAGGTGCCCTTTGTGCTTAAACAACGAGTAAACAAAATAATACATTGCATATAAAGACAACGCAAACGGCAAATATCCAAGATAGCCAAGTATGGGCATCTCAAAAATTTTCAGGAAGCCGACGTATGGTATGATATATGTCCACTTTACCATCGCCCAATAATTCCAAAATTCCCACAAAACACCTAAAGTTATTCCAGATAAAAGAATTATCGCCGGAATCTGCAACCGTTTATCTTCTAAATGCCTTATTATAGACTGCTGTTTGTGCAGATAATTTATTGGATCGAGAATAAAAAAGAATGCAAACCAGATGAGTGGATAAAATATTTTTGGCGCGATTATCTGCGCCGCTAACGAGAATACACCAAAACCAACCATCATGAATAAAAATGTTTTTGTAATCTTATGTGCTTTTTTTAAATGTGCGTGAGAAAACAGATTTAATGTCTTGAACAGCTCAAAAGTTTCAAAGAAGGCTGGCAGGACAGTTGAAAACGCTAATGTTCTTTTTGCAAATATAAATAAAGTGATTGGGCTAGTAAGCCCGTCTTCGCCAACGTAAATCCAGTTGCTTGTAGAAATATTCAGTATTTCATAAATCCACCAGATAATCGCAGATAAAAACATTAAGAACAAAAACTGTGTGCGGTCGTTGTGCATTAGCGAGTGCTTTCTTAATTTATAAACAAGCGAGT
>Ga0209210_1000729_pt1 | contig 31978 bp, 29 predicted proteins | sample RifGroA1_FD_183991 | JGI IMG/M metagenome (GOLD analysis project Ga0209210, IMG submission 183991) | Contaminated groundwater microbial communities from Rifle, Colorado, USA - Rifle Groundwater A1 (SPAdes) (version 2) | ecosystem: Environmental > Aquatic > Deep subsurface > Groundwater >...
TTTTTCAGAAAATAACCTCTTTCAGCGTCTTCAATAACATATCCAAGTTTATTAATTTTGTCTCTGATCTTGTCGGATTTTTTCCAATTTTTTTCCTCGCGATATTTTTGCCTTTCCTTTGCAAGTTTTTCAACATCCTTTGGAATTTCATCTTTTTTGGTTTTCAATAAATTTAGACCAAGAACTTCGTCAAATTTTTTTATTGTCCTTAATTTTCCTTCAGCACTTCCATCCCTGAGAAAATTCCACATCACTTGAATTGCCTTTGGAGTATTGAAATCATCATCCATTGCATTTTCAAATTCCTGCAGATATTCCTTGTTTGTTTTTTTGTCGTCCTTAATATTTGAGATTATGTTTTTCAGTCTTTCATACGAGTTTTTTGCGTTGTCAAGGGATTTTTTTGACAGGTCAATCGGCTTCCTGTACTGTGAAGATATCATGAAGTATCTTATCTCCTCTCCGGAATAGTCTTTTAGAACATCTTTGATGGTTTTGAAATTACCAAGAGACTTTGACATTTTTGCTTTATCTATTTTCAGAAATCCCGTGTGAAGCCAGTATCTCACAAGAGGCTTTTTTCCCGAGATAGATTCCATTTGCGCAATTTCTGCTTCATGGTGAGGGAACATCAGGTCTGTTGCGCCCCCATGAATGTCATACTGAACTCCAATTTCTTTTTCAGTGATTGCCGTGTCTTCTATGTGCCATCCTGGTCTGCCTTCGCCGATTTCCGCTTTCCAAACAGGCTCTCCCGGTTTTGAAAATTTCCACAAACAAAAATCTCCGTGATTTTTCTTTTCCACGTTTTCATCTATTCTTGAAACTGCGTCGTCTTTTTTCAAAATCTTTCTTCCGGAAAGTTTTCCGTAATCTTTGTCTTTGTTCAAATCAAAATACCACCCATCAGATATCTTGTATGCATAGCCCTTTTTTGTAAGTCTTTTTACTTGAGATATTATTTCACGGATATAATCCGTGGCTCTCGCGTATTTGTCAACAGAATTGATGTTTAGACTTTTCATGTCCTCAAGAAAGGCTTTTTCGTAATTGGTTTTTATTTTTCTCCAATCTGTATCTTCTTTTGCCGCCCTGGTTATTATCTTGTCATCGATGTCAGTGATGTTCTGCAAATAGAAAAGCTTGTATCCTTTCCATTTTAAGTATCTCGCAATAACATCAAATTGAACGTATGTTTTTGCATGCCCCAAATGAGAGTGATTGTAAACTGTCGGTCCGCAAACAAACATGTTTATTTTTTTATCTTTTATCGGTTTGAAAATCTCTTTCCTTTTTGTTAGAGTGTTATACAATTTAAGTACCATATTACTAATAAGAAAAAACAATTTTTAAATAATTACTCTGCCTCTATTTTGACATCAACACTAACCGTGGTCCCATAAGGCACATTGTCCTTCTCCACATTTATTCCGTATCTTACTGTGCACGGCGGTGCCGTCTCAGGGATTAGGAATCTCACAAATTCCGGATCTTGCATTGAACTTCCAGGAGGTATTGTAACGCTTCCTGCTCTCCCGACCTGAATCCAATTCTCGACTTCGTTGAGGTTTATATTGCATTTCTGTTTCAAGTCAGGATCGTTTACAGTAATAGTATAATCAAATTTCCCGGAGATAGTCTCCACATTTCTTATTGAAAATGCAAATCCAAGATAGTCTTTATTTCCTTTCTTTATTATTATCAATCTCGAGGGAGGATAAACGACCACTTTTCTGGCATTGTCTTCCGCAAACAATTTATTTATTTCGTTCTTCACGGATTGGTCTATGCTGTTTATGTTTTCTATGGCCCCTGAGAAAATCGTTCTTACCAAAACAAGTCCAAGAATCAAAGTGGTCATTAAAAGGACTATTGTTACAATTGTTCCGACGGACATCTCAACTGCCGCTTTTTTCTGAAAAATCATTTAATAAACTCCTGCGTTTAGTCCTGCAACTTGCTCTTGCACTATGGGAATCAGATATTTAACAAGTAAAATAAAGTATATTATGTTGGCTATAAATCCGATAATTGAAAGAATAATTCCTGCTTTTCCGAGTTTTGTAGATTTTCTTTTTTGTTGGACTGTGCAAAAAACAAATCCTACAATTGACAAAATGATTCCGACAAGAGGCGAGAATATCACAAGAACTATGCTCACTACTCCGAGTGTGAAACCGCTGACGCCAAGACTTTCAGAATTTTGGTTTCCCTCTTTTTTTGCCATTTTCTAACTTACACAAATGTTATTTATAAAAGTTTTGAATCAAAAAAGTTTTAATACACCTCAATTCTAATCTTTTTATGGATTTAACTCAGCAGATTATTCTGGGAATCATTCAGGGTGTTACGGAGTGGATTCCAATAAGCTCTGAGGGGTTGTTGCTTTTTGTAAACTCAAATTTTTTTGAGCCTATTGAATTAAATCTTTTTTTAAGGCAGGCGTTGCTTTTGCATCTGGGTACTTTTTTTGCGGCGCTGATTTATTTTAGAAAAGAGGTTTTAATTTTGACGGAAGGCCTTTTTAATTATAGATACTCTGACTCGGAGACAAGAAGAACATTAAGATTTTTGTTCATAGCAACATTAATTTCCGGAGTTTTGGGGTTGGCTATTTTGAATTTTATCGAGATAATACAGATAAATGAAATGCCATTTACGAGTGCGACTGTTAACATAGTTGTGGGATTTTTTTTATTAGTCACGGGAATCTTTCAATTAAGAGCCAGTAATGCTGGTTTTAGAAGAGCATATCACCTAAAAGATTCGGACAGCATTTTTCTTGGAATTTTGCAGGGGTTTGCAGTAATCCCTGGACTTTCAAGAAGCGGGTTGACTGTATCGGGACTTCTTTTCAGAAAAGTAAACGACACGACAGCGTTGAAACTCAGCTTCATAATGAGTTTACCAATAGTTCTCTTAGGAAATGTTTTTCTGAACTTCAACAGCTTCATCTTTATCAAGGAAATGTTTTTTGCGTTGATTGTATCTTTCGCATTCGGTTTGATGACAATTCATCTTCTCATGGAATTTTCGCGAAAAGTAAAATTCGGACATTTCGTTATTGCGTTCGGATTGTTAGTTCTTGCTGCAGGAGTATTCAACATAATTTTTTAGAATCTAAAACCTTAAATATAATTTGGGATTAATTTTATAATGGATGATAATTTGAAAGACAGGAAGAGGAGATTGAGGAGAGATTTTTTTAATTCCAGAATGGGCAACGACACCGACTTAATGGGGGGGGCCATATGGGGTTTTAACATTTTAAGAGACGACGGGACCCAATTGAATAAAGGAAGATATGATTCAAAAGAAAAAGCGCAAATTGATATGTACAACCATTGTATTTTTGGTTTTAATTGTTCAAGAGTTTTTCCAGTTTCAGACACCTATTCATTAGAAACCGATTAGCATAATTAAAAATGGGGATGGAGAGGATCGAACTCCCGACACCATGATATCTAACACTTTGATTTTTCGTCTTCAGTCATGTGCTCTCCCACTGAGCTACATCCCCACAAGGTTTTGATGTAGCAACCAATCGGTTTAAACGAATTCAAACCGGAAAGTGCGCGAGAAAACTTCGTGTTCTCGCTGAGCTACATCCCCTTATAGAAAAAAGAATTAATTGTTTTTTAAATATGTTGCTGGTTACAACAATCCTTATAAAATAACACTCACGATTATTTTTATGGAGACATTTGATAGATCAAAATTAAATTTTCAGGATTATCAGGATTTAAATGCAGCAGTGTCAAGAGCTGCTCCGAAAGTTGGCGCATGGTATCTGATAAAAAATGTATTTCTTGGATTATTCCCAAGAGAGCTTCCTCTGAGAGATGCTACAAATCTAACTGAACCGGTGTCGGATTATGGAAAACACCATAAAGAATTAGACTCTCTGATTAAAGATGAGTATAATGCAAGGATTGCTTTTCAGCGTATGAATCTTGCAAGAAAAACGAATTGGATTGGCAAACTTGCCGGCAACAGAGACGTAGAAATATGCTTTTATAATCCGAGAATAATTGTCCCGGAATTATCTTTTTTTTGCGGAACAGCTAATCTAGTTGAAATTACAGGATGGGGATGGGGAAATACTTATGATGCAAGTGTTAATTTTGAATATGGCACCTCATTTTTAAACGAAGAAGACCAGGACATTGCACACAGATTGGGATTTATGTACACACCTACAGGAATTTTAGAGTGTAACTCTCTCAAGGCTTCTGATTTTGAACTGCATAAAGAAAAGCTAAAAGTTGACGAATCAGGCAATGAAATTTTATACTGTGATAATCTTTGCTGTCAAAAAAGAGTTAGAAATCCTATTCTTGTAATTGACAAGAGAACAGGGGGTTTGTATCATAGCAAAACCTGCTTTGAAAAAGACATGAGAATCAAAGCGTATCTTTATCTTGAAAAAGGAAATCACGATTTTAATCCGTTTCCGTCGAGGATTTCTCTTGAAAATGCCTTGGACATGTACAAAATGGGAGAATTACAACAATCACTTAATCCAAAAACAAAAGAGGCTTTTAGCTCCACTCTGCCTTGGCAGATGGCGGGAGTATTTTCATTAGATTGATTTTGTAAGTCGGGAATAGGCCACCTTCTGTCATTCCTCACCAAACTTTTCAGTGGTGAAGGGAATGTACCAACATTCCACTAAGCCCATTGGTCCTTTTTCGCCAAAGGCGAAAACCTTGTCGAATTCAAGGACGCGAGGTTGCACCGGTTGAGATGCTCGTTTCATCAAATCCCTTGCGTCGTAACTCCATTCACACTTCACTGTTCAGCAAGGGCTGTGGCGTTTCTGTAGCAGAGCTTTGCCTCACGACAATTCGCTTTCACGAACAACCTTTATCTTGCGACTCCGCACGAGTTATCTTAAAACAGATACTCTCTACCACGAAGTCGCTCGTGGTGGGCGGACCTTCCTCAGAACTAATCTTGATGTTCTCCAAGATTCGCTTATCCAAAAGCAAGTCCCGACGTTGGCTACCCGACTTACTAAAAATCTAAACATAACGGGTTTTTAAGGTTTTTTGTGGAAAAATTTATATGCTAAACTGCTCTTCTTGAGAAATGCCGAAGAACAAAGCAAAGGGGAGCAAAATTGAACGCGAACTCTTCCAGAAATTTCTTGAGAACAATTTTCGCGTGGTTCGCGTTGCTGGAAGTGGAACCATGGAAAACGCCGACTGCGATCTTATAGCGGGGAAGAGGGGACAAAAATATGCCGTCGAAGTAAAGTCCTCAAAAAAGCCAATAAAGTACATTGATAAAAAACAAATTGAAAGTTTTTTGATTTTTTCCGAGATTTTTGACCTTACTCCCGTTATTGCACTTAGATTCAACAGGGAAGGGTGGCTGTTTATAGAACCAAAATTCCTTAAGGATTCAGGAAAAAATCTGGCGATATCGCTGAAAGAGGCAAGAGAGAAGGGCAAAAAGTTTGCACAGTTTTTTCCGTAAAATATTTCTCCTCAAAAATATAATAAAACTTATAATTTAAAAAAACAAGTAGATTTATGAAAAGATTTTTTCTGGCAACGCTTTTTATTTTTTTAGTGGGTGGAATTTTTGCTTCGTGTAGTGAAGAACAGATAGACATAAACTCAGCATCAAAAGCCGAATTGGATAAGCTTTATGGAATAGGTCCTGTAAAAGCACAGGCAATAATTGACTCGCGACCTTATGTTTCCGTTAACGATTTAACGCGCGCATACGGAATCGGAGAGGCAACATTGAACAAGATAAAAACCCAGGGACTTGCGTGTGTTGAAGATGAATCCTCTAAGAATGAAGAAGATGCACTGGAAGAAGAAATTTTAACAACTGAAGAGAATGAAACAAAAACGGAAATTTTTGAAAATATTGCTAGCGTGGAGACGATTAAAGTTGAGAACGAAGTGATAAATCTTGTGCCAAAAAGTATAAATACCGAAGAGAATAGAAAAAGTTTATTCAAAAATAATTACGCAATTTACGGATTTGTAGGTTTCAGCATCCTGCTCCTGTTTTTGTTTTTGATTAAAGGAAGAAAGGAAAAAAATGAGTTCGATTGAGGAAACGAAGGGCATTCAAGCAGTAATGATAATTGAAGTTATAGGCCGGCCTCCAAAGCATCTGACCGAGACACTTGAAAAAATAATCAATGAAATCGATAAGGAAAAAGGCGTCAGAGTCATGAGCAAAAAAATAAACGAGCCGGAATTAATGAAAGATCAAAAGGATTTCTACATGAATTTTGCAGAGGTTGAGGTTGAGGTTGAAGATGTTCTTCATATAGTCATATTAATGTTCAAGTATATGCCTGCACACATAGAGATAGTTTATCCCGAGGCCATAGTGCTAAACAATAACGGGTGGAACGACATATTGAATGAAGTTTCGCGAAGATTGCACGGATATGATGAAATAGCGCGCGTTGTAAGCAATGAAAAAATGATTCTTGAAAAAAAACTTCTTGAATTAATGGGCGAGAAAAAGAAAGGTCAGGAATCTCCAGCAAAAAAGAAAGTTAGAAAAAAAGGAAAAAAATTGATTTAACTTCTAAAAAAATTCACCAATTCTTCAAACGTGCGGATATTCTTGTATTTGAAAAGATAAAACCAAAAAGCCAAGATTACAATAAGGATCATTATCACCCAACCTATAATCTTTCCAGCACTGCCGCCACTTTTTGCTTCTTCGCAACTCGCGGGAAGGATGCAACAAACACCATCGCTGGCATATTTAATCTCACCGCTGCATTTCTGCAATCCGGTGCATAAACTCCCGTTAAGATTGGAACATGTCTCGGAAACAGTAGTACTCCCTTTAACTTCTGCCACTGAAGAAAAATCTTTTAAAAAATTCAATGTTATCTCTGACTGAACGGGCAAAATTTCTTCGTCTTGAGAATTTTCAACAGCGCGTATAAAACCACTTACTTTTTTTTCGCTTTGAGGTGAAACTATTTTTAGAACTATCATCTCTTTTGAATTTTGAACCATACTTCCAATATCTCCAGTTAAAATAAAAACATATGGCTTCAATGATTCTGATATTTCCAGGGAAACATTTTCAATATCCAAATTTCCGACGTTGTTGACATAAATCACTGTCTCTGTTTCCGAATTTGTTGACATTGTAACATTTAACAAAAATGGCTCAAACCTGAAGTTTTTTGTTTTTTCTTTCTCCTCTACTGCGAAAATATAGACAGGAATCTCATATTTGGAATTCTCGGAGCTCAGCGATATTAAACTCTGCCCCTGGCTACTTGCATTAAAGCCTATCTTTTTTGTTTCGCCAACCTTTAATTTTGATGTCCCGGAATTTTCATTGTACACGTAACTCACATCAATTTCCTTATCTCCCAGATTTCTGATTTCAATATAAAAATTCTCTCCTGTTATTACAAATCCCTTGTCAACCGAAAAGTCGGCAAACTCTTCTGTAACAGAAAAGTTTTTTGACAAATCTCCCTCAATTATTTTGTTTCCCTCAAAATATTTCACATCTTCCAAAATTATTGAATAGTTTCCAGGATTCTTATCAATAAGTTGCGCAGAGATATAAAAACCGTTCTCCAATTTTCCTACACTAAAAGGAACCGAGGTCACGACATGACCTGTATAAAAAGAAATCTTGTTTTCAGACAAGGACTCGTAAAAATTCCCGGAGACCTTGATAATCATGGTTTCTCCTTGCTTGAAACTTTCAGACATCTGAATTTCGGGAACAGCTAGGACAAAAGTCGTTTGGATAATAAAGACAGCCAAAAACAAAAAAAGTATTTTTTTCATTTTTTAATTAAGGAAAAAAGGTTAATAAATTTTGTCGCAGAATATTTATAAATAAGGAAAGGAATCACTTTCTATGGGATTTAAAGAATATTTAAAAAGAGAACAAGGAATAAGAAGAGGAATCGCAAAAAGATACTTAGATGGACTAATTGATGACGATGAATGGTACAAGGAGAATAAAGGGAAATTAATAATAGTGCAAGGATTTCCAAAAAAATACATTGTTTTTGGTGGATATGATGAAGTTTATGAGCAAACTGATCTTTTTGACAGAAGCGTTTCCATAATGTCTCCTATAAAAAGAGATTTTGATTCTGAAGCAGAGGATTTAATACACGAGATGTTCAAAAAATCCAAAATAATAAGAGACAGAAAAAAGGAATTCGAAAAAGAAATAAAAGATGCGGATGCTTATTTTCAGGAATTGTTGGGCAATGATAATTGGTATGTGCAACATAGGGAAGAATACATAGCTGTATCGGCACATCCAAAAGCGTATGTTACAGCACAAAATGAGATTGGACTAAAAAGTCAGGAGAACTATAAAAAACTCGGAACTTTCCTCCTGACCATAGTTCATAAAGACGAAAAAGAAAGAAGAAGATTGTACAGATCTCCTTTGATAAGACGGGAGACATCATTAGAAAGAGAGAGATTATCTGTATAAATCTAAAAATAAAAAAAGTAATTTATTTTATTGAGGATGGATTTAGCAACAATAACTTTTGGTGGTTTAATTGGTGTTTTAACAGTTATGTTCAGCTTGCTTGCAAAAATTGAATGGTGGTCAAATAAGAAAAAATTTTAAGAGAAAATCAACCGAAGGATTATCTACAATAATGATATTTATTGCTTTTAGTAGTTACACTTTATGGGTTATTCGCGGATTTCTAGAAGAGGAGTTGGTTCTGATATGGGGGAGATCTTTAGGAGTCTTAAACTCAGAAGATTATTCTATTCTAGGTTTTTTGTATAAAAAGAAACGGAATAAATAAGTCACTTCCCAATCTCTTTAAGTTTTTTCAAAACCTCGTCAATCTCGCTTTGGGATCGCGACTTTGGCACTCTGCGCTCGTGATTTCCTCCTGAGCCCGGAAGAATGCGTCTTTGAGGAGGAATCCTTCTCAAGGGTGTAAATCCAGAAGGAGGAGCACCGCTTGGTCCTGGGGGAGGTGATCCTGAAGAAGACTTACCACCAAATCCCTTGAAATTTCCGAATCTTGATTTTGCAATGACCCAATAATGCCTTAATTTATCATGGAAGAATATTCCTACTGCAACCAGAACTATCAGAATAACCAGGAACCATATCCAAAAATAATTTGTTCCCGAAGAAGTTTTTTGAACACAACAAATGTCGCTGCTGAAACTGCATTGCTTGAATGATTTTTCCTCTCCTGAAAGACACGAGTTAATTCTGCACTCTCCTCCGGATATTTCGCATTCTGAAAGTGCCGAACCTTGAGACGTTGATTCGGAGCAGGTTCCTTCAAGACAACAAATCTCTCCTGAATTAAGATTTGAAGCATCAACAGTTAAAGAGCCTGTACCTTTGCAAGTCTGACCTGAGTTGCAAATTTCCCCTTCCTGCTGTGCACATGTCAAAACTTCCGGCTCGGTGCTGCAGCAAACAAATGCTCCAGAGCAAGCATATCCCGGAAGAACATTTCCCTTGCAGCGAATTTGTGACGTGCAAAAAAAGCCTGACAATTCACACGCACTTTCTGAAGAGGGAACACTTCTTGGAGATATTGAATAAAGAAGAAAAGCGTTGCTTTTTATGTTTCCGGAATCCCAGCAGCCATCGCTTCCTTGGGCTTCATTGAATAACCAAGTTAACGAATCTTTTTTTTGAATTGGCTCTTCAAATTGAAATGGCAACAGGGCGACGGCTGTTCCGTAATACGTGTCCTCTTTTGACACCCACCATTTGTTGTTTATCTGCTTACTCAAAATCAAATTCTTAAACTCGTTATTTCCAGTCATAGAATACAAAAACGCTTCTGGAAGCAATTTCTCATTTTCCGAAGAGAAAGTAATTAAGTAAGGAAGATAAGAAGTGACATCTCCTCCCAAAACGCTCAGTGAAAATGCCGCCCAAAGAGTTCCTTCGTAGTCGCATGAGTTTGAACTCGTTGAAAAACACATTGATTTAACTTTTTCCTTTGTTTCTCCACTCGCAGATGCGGAACTTGTTTTCTCCGATACATAAATTGTTTCTCCATCCTTTGCCTTGTAAATTAATGTTGTGAGAAACTGCTTGTCACAAGATATCTTAAATTCCTCATCGTAACAACCAGAAGATATCTCCACCCAATAACCATTGGATGATTTCTTCAGGCAACTTCCTCCTGTCACGGAAGCGATTGTCTTATCCTTGTTTATCTTGATGGTGTTTGAGTTTGAATAGTCAACTGTGCATATTGTTGATTCAGGGCTTTCAATTTCCAGAAACCATTCCAAACCAATTGAGCTTCTGTTAAAATCAAAGAGCCAATCTTTAGCATCATCTGTGTTAGATCCCGACTCCTTTAACGCCAAGAGAGTTTTTGCCGTGAAAGTTATATCTTCCTTATATCCCTCGCTATTAAGTGTTTCTGATTTGCATTTTCCCGTTGCCAAAAAAGAAAAAACTTTTTCCTCGGGAGAAAGATTACTGCATGTCTTATCGGAAATTTTTCCTTCCAAACATGAATACGCTTCTTTTGTCTTGCAATCTTTGTCTCCGGGAGAGCAGTCCTGCAATGCGGCAGAGATAAAAGTTGCGAAGGCCACGGAGAACAAAAGCAAAAACGCAAAAGTCATCAGCACTCTTTTCATCAATAAAATAAACAACGCACGTTTTTAAAATTTCTTGTTACTTAACTCTTACCACTTGTTTTCTCCCCTGCCTTGCTCTTTCTCAAAACATAGTTCACAGGGTTCTTGAATCTAAGCTCTTCATCCGTCGGCACTATGCCAATACCCTTGTAGTAGTCCTTGCTAAAGTTCGGCGGAGGAACTATTTTGTTCCTGTAACTCCACATGATTTGGGATTTTACATAACCGTCATTCAACGGCATTTTGTTTTTTTTATTCCATTCATGTATTCTTTTTTCCAACTCAGCGCGCCCCATACTTATGCTGCGGAAAAAATTAAGAAGAATGAAAAGGGCTCTTTTACGACCGTCATCAATTCCCTGGAGAATTTTTTGTATGCTCGGCGGAAAGAATTTGTCCGAGAGATTTTCAATTTTTACCGGAGAGAAATCAGATTCCTTCCTTTCAGTTACTTCCTCTGAAAAATTTTCCTTGTGCCAGTCAAGTGCAGAAGTAAGAAGTTCTGTCGCCTCTCCTTCTTTTGAATCGGGAAGAAAATTTCTAACAGAGACCTTAAGAGGATTCGCATCTCTCGGCTGGAATTTTGATATCTCCTCGGGATTTAAAACAACACTGGCCAACGATGTTTTCTCATGCAATGAGTAAGGCATTCTAAAGAGATGCCTGGAAGAAACAAGAATTATGTCAGGGATAACTTCCTTGCTCGCCTCAAAATCAACAAGATATTTGCTTTCAGTCGTAAGTTTTGTGATTTCTTTCAGCAAGAGAGGTTTTGTTTTTTCGGTTATGTAATTCAGGATCATGCGAGGCCATTCCGGAAACATCCTCGATGTTCTAATCTCTCCTACTTGTTTTGGAAAAGCTTTCCATGGGACAATGATATGAAATCCCTTGCTCCCGGAAAATTTTATTCCTATGTTCTTAAGTCCGTGAAATTTTAAGATTTTCAGAATCTGCTCGGCAAGAACCTTGCTGAAGTCCAAATATTTTGAATCAATGTCAATAACCAAATCCCACCCCATTCTCAGATCGTCAAGATTTTCGCGCTTCATGTTTGTAGAGATTTCCAAGGGATTTTTCCACAGTTCTTCCGAGCAATGGAATGAAGTTGCGCCTTTTTTTACAGCCTGAAATACATCGCCCTTGTACTGAAGAGAATCGGGGCGCTTGCCGAATGATTCAAAGTATCTTGCCGACACTTCCCTGTTCTGCGAGAATTCAAAAATTGCTTCCTGGACATCCTTCCGGGAATAATAAACAGAAACAATTTCTCTAACCCTTTTTTCCCTGAAGGAAACCATAAAAAAAATTATCCGAGAGATTTATATATTTTCCCTATACTAAACAATAACAATGTTTAAAAGAGCCCCTACTGTTTTACTAAAATGCGTATAAAACTGGATAATCCTTCGTTGCTTTCAAAACTTGTCGAGATAATATCCGAACTCGTTACGGAAGTCAGGATAAAGATAAATAGCGAAGGAATGAGCATAACGGCAATGGATCCTGCAAATGTCTCCATGGTCACCTTCAAAATTTTCAAGAGTTCATTTTCAGAATTTGAAACTGGAAACGAAGCACTTGGAATAAATCTTGACAATTTGAAGCAAATCTTAAAGAGGTGTGGCGTTGGAAGTTCGTTAATCATGGAAAGTCAGGAAAATTTTTTGAAGATAATTATTCAAGACAAGATAAAAAGGATATTCACCTTGAATCTGATAGAAGTTGAAAGTGAAGACATTAACTTTCAAGAGAAAATCGCAAACATGGAATTTGTTTCCGAAGTTGAACTTTATTCGGGAGATTTCGTTGCCGCAATAGAGGACTGCCATGTCGTTTCCGATGCTTGCTCTTTCGTCATACAGGATGGAAAGTTCATAATAGAAGCCAAATCCCTAAATTCAGCGATGTCGGAATTTTCTAATGAACAGGCAAAAATAAATGCCGAAAATTGCAGGGCAAAATACAGCATTGAATATCTTGGAAAGTTCATGAAAGGGGCAAAAATGTCCGAAAAAACGCTTTTAAGATTTGCCGAAGATCATCCTCTTAGAATTGACTTCAAGAATCCCGACATGGAACTTAGTTTTGTTTTGGCTCCAAGAGTAGAGAATATAGATTAAAAATCAAAAACCTTTAAATAATATCTTTCTTTAGTCATATTAATACGCATATTAAAAATCATAGTAAATTTAATATGAATAATATTATGAAATCTCATAGTGATGAAGTATTAAAGTTTCTGCGAAAGAACAGGATTGCAACCTCTTCGGAAATTGCAAAACTGCTAAAGATTTCTTGGAACACTGCTGACAAATGGCTTCTTGAAATGGCGTTAGAAAAAAAAATAGAGAGAATAAAAAAACGAGGGGTTAATTTATGGATTCTAAAATGAACATTTACGGTAAAAATGGGCAAGTAACAATATTCATAATTGTTGGAGCTATAATCGTCTTTGGAATCCTTCTATTCTTTGCCTTCAGAGGAGGACTCCAAGAAGAAATTTCTTCTGTAGGAGAAGAAAATCCTGAATCCTTATTTGAATTTTGCCTTAATGATTACGTTAAAGAAGGTTTGGAATTTATCTCATTGAGAGGGGGATATGACAACAAAGGAATTTCAAAAGAGTTCGCATTTGAAAATGAAGAATCAAGAAACATCACCTATCTTTGTTACAATAAAAATTCCTACACTTCATGCATAAACCAAAAACCAACATTCACGGAAGATTTGAAAACAGAGATTAAAAATCAGATATCGAAAGACGTAGAGAATTGTTTCCTGGAAGTCGTGGACAGCCTTGAGTCAAAAAGTTATGTCGTGAATTACAAGTACAATGATTTTGACGTTGAAATCATCCCGGAAAGAGTGATTGTAAAAACCGATTCGGAACTTACAATAACAAAAGCCGGCAAAGAAACAGATCACAACAATCTTGAAGTCAGCTTCGCCAGCAGACTTTACGAAACATCTCTGACTGTATTGGAAATCGTAAATCAAGAAGCAAGATTCTGCTATGCGGAAATTTCAGGGATAATGCTTGCATATCCCGAATTCTCAATTTCACTGACAAAAACAGACGATTTAAGCAAAATTTATGTCGTGGAAAATAAAAAAAGCAAGGAGGTTTTTAGGTTCGCCGTGAGAAGTTGCGCAATTCCTCCAGGATTGTAAATGAAAAACAAAAACTATCTCGTGAAATTTGGACTTGCCATGGTGATCACTCAAATTTTTCTGTTGGTTAATTCACCATTCGCTTATAGCTATTTGCTCAATGAGGAAAATTTTCAGAATGCCGGAAGTTCAATTGAGGACTACTCAAACAATTCCAACTTCATTGAAAAATTTGGAGGATTTTTGTCTTGGTTTTTTTTAATAAAGCAAATTGGAACAGTGTCTGCACAGGGATTAACAAACTGCTGTCTCTTAACCAATAATGGTGCAATATGTCAAGACGTCATAGAAGGAATTAACTCCGAAGACCCTGAAGGTTGTGAAAATCCTTTACCTACAACCTGTGCAGAAACATCACAATGTGTGCAGGGAACGTGCGTCATAAAAAACGGAGAAAGTTGTAGTGCAAATTCTCCAAAGCAAGCATGTGAAAACAGCAACGGTGTTTGGGACTCAAGGGCTGTAAACAATGTCCCAGAATGCACTACGGGAACGTGCGTCATAGGAACAAACCTTCAAATCACAACAAAAAAACAATGCGAATTAATGTCTCAGTCAAAAGGACTTGATGTAGATTTCCGTCAGGGAACCACTGAACTTGATTTTCCTGTAATCCTTGGAGAAATAAAAAAAGGGGCATGCATAGTTTCTAACAGCAGAAATTGCAGATTCACGACGCTGTCTGAATGCGTTTCAATAAGCGGAAATTTTTACGAGAGTATACTATGCACAAATCCAACTCTTGAAACAAACTGCATTCCTACTGAAAATACAATGTGTCTCAACGACAAAGTTTACTTCGTTGATTCGTGCGGAAATGCTGGAAATGTCTATGACTCGTCAAAAGTAAATCCCGACGCAAATCGGGAATATTGGAATGAAGTCTCAGATGAAACATGTTCTTTAAATCTTAACAGCGACAGTTCGATAAAAAGTTGCGGAAACTGCAACATATTTTCCGGAAGCCAATGCTCAAGTTCCGGGGAAGCAGGAGTACAAACAGATTATGGAAATTTCGCCTGCAAAAATCTGAATTGTGTTGACAACAAAGGAGAAAAATGGAACAATGGCGAAAAATGGTGCCTTTACGACGGAGCAATTGGCGACGGAAAAGACACAGTCGGGAGCGAGCACTACCTCGCCTCGTGCAATAACGGAAAGATAGAAGTGAACACTTGTGGCACTGCGCGAGGGCAGATATGTTCCCAAAGAATAATAACTCAGGGAGACATCGAATTTTCAATGGCTGCGTGTGTCGTCAATGAGGCAATAAGGTGCATTGACTACAATAGCGGAGGTGCTCCCGACACAACAGCGTGCAATGATAATTCACAATGCACAATAAGAAACGTAAACGTCGACGAGTACTTCAAATTCAGCATGTGCGTTCCAGAATATCCGAAGGGTTTCGGCCAGAAAGATCCTCAGGACATAAGCAGTAAAATATGCTCTCTGGCAAATCAGCAATGCACCGTGATATATCAGAAACAACTTTTCGGAGGATGGAAATGCATTGCGAACTGTGCTTGTGAAACGAAAAAATTCGCAGAAGAGATGAACAACCTGTGTGTTTCCCTCGGTGATTGTGGAAGTTATGTAAACTACATAGGAGAAGGAACAGACAACATTCAGGTGTCTGGAGCACCAAGCGTCTCGGGAGCAGAATATGCACAATATGCAGAAGTTGAAGAAGGAAAGTTTATCGAGCTTGAAGTTAATGAGGAGTTCCTCGCTGCAATCGGAACCTCACTAGATGCAAGCCAATTCACTCCGGAAGGGGCAAATATGTTAATGGCAGAAATTGGAGCGAAAGGAATAGGAATCGCTGCACTTGCTGCTACGGGAAAACTTGTTCCATTGTTCAACGATTTTATTGCTGCATCAAAAGCACTTGTTACTGGAGGGAATATACAATTTTTCGGTACAATTGAGGGAGCATCATATGCATTTACAGGGGCAGAACTATTAGGAGCACTTGGAATCGCGGCAGTTGGAAATATCATTGGTGCATTGGCAGGAAAGTGGCTTGCAAGCTCTTTGGGAATTAGCGGAGAAGCTGCAACTGCATTGACAATGGCTACCGGAGTTTTGGGAAGCGCTGTGGCAATTTACGCGGCACAGCAAGGTTATTTTGGGGCAGGAATACAAACGGCAGCAAGTCAAATCGCTTCGACAGCAGCACTTGGGTGGACAATTGTAATAACAGCAATAATAATAGCAATAATAATATTTTCCGGCTGGGGAAAAACAAAGCAAGTCAAGGTCAGCTTTTCATGTTTGCCTTGGCAAGCACCTACTGGCGGCGAGGATTGCAATGCGTGCAACAATGATCCTCAGGGAAAACCGTGCACAAAATACAAATGCGAAAGTCTGGGGCAGGCATGCAAATTGCTAAACGAAAATACAAACAATCCTGTGTGTGAAAGCATACAATATGAAACAAGTCCTCCGGTAATATCCCCTGAAGTCATAGGAACAGAGGGTTTCAAATTCCAAAATCCAAACTCTCTCGGCGTCGAAATAAGAACCGAAGAAGGAGAATGTCTTCCTGAATTCAACTTTGTTGATTTTAAATTAAAGACAAGTGAATTCGCACAATGCAAATGGGACTTTGAGAGAACATCTGACTTCAACGGTATGAACAATTTTCCTGGAGAGGGAACTTCCTTTACGTCAAATCATAGTTTTGTCGTCGGAGGATTAAGCTTGAGCTTTTTGGAAGCAAGCGAAATAAGCGGTGATGCAATCCAAGGATTCACGGGAAATGTGAATATGTATGTAAAATGCCAAGATTATTTCGGAAATTTCAATCTTAACGATTACGTCGTGAAATTCTGCATAAATTCCGGAGATGACATAACTCCTGTAAATCTCGGCACGATAAAAACATCTCCAAACAACAACGCGGCACTATCATTCGGAACAAAAGAAATAAATTTCACTATGTGGACAAACGAGCCGGCAGAATGTAAATATTCAACAACTCCTGGGAAAAATTATGATTCAATGACTGAGAAAATGACATGCACAACAAATCTTCAAGACAGGGAACTGCTCGGTTGGAAATGCCTCTCAACTTTGAAAAATTTAAACAAAAATAACACCTTTTACTTCAAATGCAAGGATCAGCCGTGGCTAAACAACAGCGACGGAGGAAAAAGGAACATCAATACAAACGACTTTGTTTACAACTTAAAAGTAAGCGAAGGAGAATTGCAAATTGATGAATTGTCTGTGCAGGTTGGGGGAAGCAAAATAAATGTAAGCAAGAACACCTTCACTGAAATAAAAGGCGGAGACGCGTTGTTTGAAATCGAAATGTCTGCAAAAACGTCAAAGGGAATGAACAACGGAGTTGCATCATGCAGTTACAAATGGAATAATCAGTTCATACCTTTCTTCAACACAAATTCTAACATCCACAAGCAAAAACTTACTCTTGTCAAAGGAAACTATGTAATCCCTGTAAAATGCGAGGATATTGCGGGAAACATAAAAGAATCTGAAGCGAAGTTCACGCTAAACCTGGACTCATCACCTCCAAAAGTAGTGAGAACATTTAATGCAGGAGGAAACCTAAATGTGATAACAAACGAGGAAGCAAAATGCTACTTCTCATTTGACGACAAAAAGCAGTGTTTCTTCGACACAAACAAGGCAGAAGACATGGAATCTCTTTATTCCACAAGTCACAGCGCAAAATGGATTACTGGAAAAACGTATTACATAAAGTGCAGAGATTTTCAAGACAATCAAAATAACAAATGCGCCGTGCAAGTAAGTACTTACTGAAATGTCTCGCTCCGAAATCTGGGATGAACAGTAAATTATACTAGCGAAAGAAAGCCATTCTTATTTTTTAATTGAATAATCAGAGATCAAAAAAACGATGCTGATTGACGCTCGTTTTTAGGATGCAGGAAAATCTTGTGATTTTCCTGAACAAGGATTTGCAAAACTCAAGCAAATCCTCGTACCCAAGATTGCATTCATCTCGCCACTAAAGTCTCAAGAACTTATCAGTTCTTGATGATCATCAAGAATGCAATTGTCGGCATTCTTGAGATGCGCAGTTTTCTGCTCAGCAATCTTGGCATAAAAACAAACCAAAAAGTTCCAAAGAATTTTTAAATAATCTTCCTCTAATTTACTCATGAAAAAGAGGTGCTCAAGTTCTGACTTTGTCATTAATAAAAGAATTCTGCCTAAATCAAAATTCTCAACTCGCTTTAGCACCATTTATCAACTTGATAATTTCTTTTCTAGCAAACGCTCGCAAATTACCATCTTTGTTATAATTGCAATCATGATAATTGTCATTGGAGTACTGGCTTACCTTTTTTTGCCGAAAATACAAACAGGTTTTGGAGTAAGTACAAATAATCCAAACGTGTTTATACAAAATTGCATGTCAAAATCCTTAAGTGAGACAATAGAAAAAATCTCCCTTCAAGGAGGAAGTTTAAATCCGGGCAATTACATACTTTATCAAAATGAAAAAGTTGAATATTTGTGCTACACTGAAGAGGATTATACTCAATGCGTGATGCAAAAGCCATTGCTAAAGAATCAAATTGAAAATGAAATAAAGCAAAATCTTGTTTCGGGAAAAACTTCGTGTCTGGAATCATTGAAAAAAAATTTCGAGGCGCAAGGTTACAATGTTGATATCCAACCAGGAGACTCTAATGTTGAAATTCTGCCGGGAAGAGTTGAAATGAATTTTCAGAATGTACTCACACTCAGCAAAGATTCTTCAGAGAGATACGATGACTTGGGAGCCGTGACTAATAACAATCTTTATGAGATGATTGGCATTGCAGGAAGCATATTAAACATGGAAGCACGATATGGCGACGCTGAAACAACAGTTTACATGAATTATTACCATCACCTTAAAGTTGAAAAGTTCAAGCAAGACGAAGGCAGTACAATTTATGTCATAAGCGACAGAAACACGGGAGAGAAATTCCAATTCGCAACAAGGAGCATTGCATTTCCAGCAGGAATATAAAATGAAAACAAAATTAAGAACTTCAAAATTTTTACTCTTAGGAATTTTGTTAATTTCATTAGTCTCGTTAAATATCTTGATTGTTTCCGGAGCTGCTCAAAATACTTACTGTGCCGAGAGAACAACCAACGGAGCGTGGTGTCAAAATGTTCCTTTAAGCAAAGTTGATCAAAACTTCAGATACGCTCCGACAAGTTGCGAGTCAACATCGTACTGCAAACTAGGAACCTGTGTTGACAGTCAGGAAGGAACATGCATGGAAAACACTCCACAAATAACTTGCGAACTCCCGGAAGAAGAAAACAAGGGAGGAGTTTGGTTTGATTCTGAAGTTGAAGATGTTCCCCAATGCAATCTTGGATGCTGCATCCTCGGAGAACAGGCTGCATTTGTCACACAAACAAGATGCAAACAGTTGTCTTCATTATATGGATTGGAAACAAATTACAGGACAGACATTCAAAGCGAGTTTGCATGCATCTCTACTGCAACCTCTAAAGAAAAAGGGGCATGTGTTTTTGAAAAAGATTTTGAAAAAAACTGCAAGTTAACGACAAGAGGAGAATGCGATAATATCGGAGAAGACGCGGAATTTCACGAAGGATTCCTGTGCTCATCTGAAAAGCTGGGAACAAACTGCGGGCCAAGCGAGAAAACAACGTTGGTTGATGGAAAAGATGGAGTTTACTTTGTAGATACTTGCAGCAATCTTGGGAACATATATGATGCAAACAGGCAGAATGACAAGAGTTATTGGGAAGAAATGATAGGCAAGGAAAAAAGCTGCGGCTTTGATGATTTAAACGGAAATGCAGGAAGTTCAACATGCGGAAACTGCGATTACTTCCTCGGCTCGACGGGAAAAAAATATTCGCGCGGCGATGATCCTGTCAAACCCAGATTTGGAGATTACATCTGCAGGAATTTGGGATGCGAATACCTAAGTGAAAGTTTCCAGCACGGGGAAACGTGGTGTGCCCCTTCAAGTGAAGATGGAAAAAATCTTCCTGGAAGTAGATACAACCGACTTGTATGTTACAACGGAGAAGTTTCTGTGGAAGCGTGTAGTGAATTCAGACAAGAAGTTTGCATCCAGGATGAAATAAACGGTTTCAAGACAGGAGCATGCAGAGTAAACAAATGGCAGGATTGTTCAAGCCAATCAAATCAACAAAGCTGTGAGAACACGGACAAAAGAGACTGCACGTGGACAACTCTTTCAACAGAAAACGACGACGATGAAGAAAATAAAAAAGTAGAGGTTTGCCTTCCAAAATTCGCGCCAGGCTTTGACTTCTGGAATCCTGAAAGTGATGCAGAATCACTCTGCAGTTTAGGAAACAATCAGTGTATTGTAAAATTCGAAAAGGGACTTTTGAGTGGAGAGTATGAATGTACTGAAAACTGCGAATGCCTCGATGGAGGATGGGCTGAAATGCAAAACAGGATGTGCATGGCTCTCGGAGATTGCGGGGTTGCTGAAAACTACTTGGGGTACAGCGGATACAATCAGTTAGACGATTTAATCTCTGTTGCGGAATATCATGAAGAATCAAAGAGTAGCAGCTCTTCGGGAAGTTCAAAAGGAAGCGCCTTTAGTAGCAGTTCAAATAAAGGAAGTGCATTTTAAAATGAAAATTCAAGAGATAAAAATAAAAGAAAGAGAGGGTTTGTTTAGGTTTAATTTAATAAATAAAAATTTCTTTCCCACCTCGCCCACCCGATTAACACAACAGCCCGTGATAAATCTGATTAAAATTGTATTTTACATTAATAATTTATCAATAAACGAGCGAAGCGAGACAAATTAAAATGAAAAAATTTTCAAAAAAATCTCTGCAAATAATTTCATCGTCGCAGATATTTCTAATCGTGATGAGCTTGTTTGCTTTTGCAGTTATTTTGAACGAGGGAGAAAAAGTAAGCGGGCAGGCGATCGTACCTGCTACAGCACCTAACCCTGTTACTATTTACGATGGAATAGAAAGATTTCACCCCGGACTTTATGAAACAAGTAGTGTAGGTGCTGCGCCACCCCCTCCTACAACACCTGTTCAAACAGAAGGAAGCCTTTTGAATCCTGCGGGATTTTTTGGTGTGACTGAACCTTTCCTGGTAGGAATCATCAACGGTGCTGCGCACGGATTGGCGATTGGATTGGGGATTCAATTCGTGGGACCAATGCTTGGATTGAGTGAAGAAACAACAGATGCATTGTCAATATCCGCAGGACTTGGAGTTTTCTCAGGGGAAGCTGTCAAGGGCTATTTAGCAAGTAATCCTGAATTTTTAGCCAACACTTTCGGGAAGAACTTTATTGGAGACCTTTCTGCAACACAAGCAGGATGGGCTGCAGGCATTGGCGTCGGGGTTGTGGCTTTCATCTTATTATACAAGGAAACAGAAAAAAAAGTTGTGACGTTCTCCTGCCTTCCTTGGCAGCCGTCAACCGGAGGAAGTCATTGCGAGGAGTGCAATACTCAGAAAGGAGGACTGCCTTGCAGCGAATATCAATGCAAATCTCTGGGACAAAGCTGTGAACTAGTGAACAAGGGAACAACTGAAGAGAAGTGTGTTTGGGTTAACAGGCAGGATGTAAACCCTCCGACAATAACACCAATGGCATCTGCTTTGGAAAATAATTTCAAGTATTCTCCTGACAACGCCATAAATCCTCCTGATAGAGGTGTTAAAATAGAAAATTTCCAATCGCGAGACGTCTGCATCCCCGCATTCACACCATTGAGATTCGGTGTTGAACTTAACGAACCTGCAAAATGCAAGATTGACATATTGAGAAAACAAGATTTTGAATCAATGGAATTCTTCATGAGCGGAGGACTATTAAGATATAATCACACTTATGCATTAAGTTTGCCTGGAAAAAATTCAGTCGAGGGAGAAAACATCACATTAATCAACGACGGAAACTATGAACTATATGTAAGGTGTGAGGACGCCAACGGAAACTCCAACACGGCAAATTTTGTTTTCAAGTATTGCGTTGATCCCGGTCCGGACACAACACCTCCGCTGATTGTAACAACAAACATAAAAAACAAAGCACCTGTCGCATTCAACAAAAACTCTGTCGACATTGAAGTTTTCACGAACGAGCCTGCACAATGCAGGTGGAGTCACAACAACAAAGATTACGACACGATGACCGAACAAATGACCTGCTCGTCGAGCATATTTGATTTCAATGCACAGTCATTATACAAATGTTCGACAACACTAACAGGATTGAAAGACAAGACAGAGAATAAGTTTTATTTCAGATGCAAGGACAAGCCAAATGCACCTGAAAATGAGAGAAATGCAAATGAGGAGTCATATGAATTTTCTTTGATTGGAACGCAACCAATTGTCATAGATTCTGTGACTCCTGATAATGAAACAATAAAAGATTCGACAGACTCAATAAAAGTTCCAATAAAAGTAAAAACATCTGCAGGCTTCAATAAAGGAGAAGCAATCTGCTATTATTCTCCAACAGGAAAAGAAGGAAGCTACATAAAGTTCTTTGACACGGGAGGATTTGAGCATTCACAGGATTTGTTCCTAACCGAGGGAGACTACGACTATTTCATAAGATGCACCGACCTCGGCGGAAACTCAGATAATGAAGAAATAGATTTTGACGTCGAAACAGACACTTCTGTCCCATCAGTGGTGAGGGCCTTCAGGGAAGAAAATTTCCTTAAGATAATAACTTCTGAAGAAGCAGAGTGCAGATATTCGACATTCAGTTGCAACTATCTTTTTGACGAGGGAACTCTGCTGACAGTAGCCGATAAAAAAAATCACTTTACTGACTGGAATGCGCAGAAAGACCTTTTCATAAAATGCCGAGATGGATTTGGAAACGAGCCCTTACCAGACAGGTGCAGCATAACTGTGCAAGGGAATGATTTCTGAATTGAAAATATTAATACTAATTTAGAAGAATCTGAAGTTAAGCAATTACAATACAAGTTGCTATCAAAAAATTTTGAAGTAAAGACTATAACACAAAAGTGCCCCTGCAAGGTTCAAACCCTCATAGGTGAAATCTCAGCCGAACTGTTAGTACTCACTTATTTGTTGGTACACCTTGCTCAGGCAAAACATAAAGGAAAAAAGAGTATATTAATTTTTGGTTGTTGTGCATTACTAAACAATATCAAAAAAAACCTTAAATTAATAAAATCAAATTTCTTATTGTTTCGATGAAGAAAAAGAGGGGGCAAATAACCATTTTTGTTATTGTTGCCATCTTTCTTGTTGGGGTGATATTAATTTACTTTTCATATACCGGAGTGATAAAACAATCGTTGCCACCTGAAGCGCAAGGTGTTTATTCATTTGTACGGGAATGTGTTGAAAAAGAAGCTGTTAAGGTTATTTACGAAGTTGGGAAAAATGGGGGATATTTTTTTCCACCAAACAAATCAACAGATTCAGGGGTTGCAATTTATTATGAAAACGGAAAGGATTATATGCCCTCAAAAAAACAAATTGAAGATGAGATTTCTTTTTTCATGAATAAAAAATTATTTTTCTGTACGAAAAATTTTGTTGATTTTACAAATCTGGAAATAACTCAAGGTGATATAGGGACAAAAACAACAATTATGGAAGATGAAGTAATTTTAGATGTAGATTATCCCATAACCATAAATAACCAAGGGGGTGCAACGCGTATCAATGACTTTAGATTTAATCTCCCAGTTAGAATGGGCATTATCCATGATTCCATTAACTACATAACACAAGAACAGTTAAGCCACGAAAGTATTTGTGCTTCATGTCTTCTTGAAATCTCAGAAAAAAATGACTTATACGTTGAGATTATGGATTATGATGAAAATACAATGATATTCATATTCAGAGATGAAAATTCAAAAATAAACGAGGTAGTCTTTGTTTGGGCTTTTGCAAACAAATACAAAATAGAATGAAAGCAAACAACAGAAAATTATTTCTTTTAATATTAATGTCTGTTTTGTTGTTAAATTTGGTATCTGCGGGCGCTGCTGCAATAATCGGCATGAAAGGATTAGAAGTTCTAAATCCTGGCGCTGCTGCCGCAGTAAATCAAATTATTTGTTTAACAGAACCACTATCATGCGCGGCAGGTTTTGTTGTTGGACAAGTTCAATCAGAGGTTATCAGCACTCTTGCAAAAGAAAGTCCTGAAACAGCCAAGATGATTATTGCTTACAATCAGATTAAAGGGGGAATAAATGATGGGGCGGAAATATTGGAAGAATTTGAGATGGATTCAAATGGAGAAATTACGACCGGAAAAATGTTGTTTGGAGACGAAAAGGTTTCCAATATAGGAAATTTAATCGGAAGTGGAATCAAGGCAGAAGATATATCTGTTAAAGGAGTTGAATTATCCAAACGGGGTGAAACAACCACAATTGCATTCTCTAAAGAAGAGAGCATTGTAAACATTAAAGGAAATAAATTTGAGAACATAGTTTCTCAAGATAAAGCCGGCCTTCCAACATTCATTGAACTTGATTCAAATGGAGGGATTAATGAAGCTAGATTTACTGTAAACGAAAATGGAGGGGATTATGTTTTTGGGAATACTATTGTAAATGCTCCGCCAAATTCTAAAGTTTCTTTCAATAAATACACGGGAATAAACATAAAGGTTGAAGATGGAGGTCAAATAACAAATCTTCCAATGATAAAAGATGGACTTCAAAATTCAGGTAATTATGAAACAGTAATGGAAGGAAAAGAATTTACACTTCCAAATGGAGCAAGAGTTAGTGGGAAAATTATTCAGCGTGGTGAAGAAACATTTGTAAACCTTGATGATGGAACCAAGATTGAAGAGGTAGAATTTTTTAAAGACCAGAATAATCTCCAATATACTGGAGAAATTCAAATCTTTTTTGATGGTGAAAAACGAGGTGGAAATTCTGCTTCTTTTGATTTAGAAAATAAAAAAATTTTGCTGAATTCAGAAAATGGCAATTTTATAAGTCGATTCAATGAAGGAAACTCTTTTATGAAAGTTGATAAAGGAGATTTTGCCGCAATACAAAATTTTCCAAATTCAGAAATTGAGATTCAAAATCGCGATAACGAAGGATTGATACCAAGAGTCTCAACTGAAGGAGATTTTGTCATTTATGAAGATGGAAAGAAAATTGAGAACTCCAATGGAAAAATTAACATACATGATGAGGGTTATAAAAAGACAACGACAACTTCTCCGATAGAAATATTTGTTTTGGGAGATGATAACATACTTGGAGAGAGAAATACAATCATTGTAGACAATTTTAATAGAATTGCAATTGGACAAAGAGATGACGATGAAATATCAATAAATGAGGGAAATATTAACATTAAAATCTCAAAAAGAGTCAAATACAATTACCCCACAAAAGAAAATATAGAAGTTTTGACTGGCAAGGAAATTGTTTTTGAAGATGTCTCAGAGGGGTCTGAATACTTAGCCCTCGGCAGATTAAGAGATTATCTAGATAATACTCCAAATGAAATAAAAAATGTCGTTGCAGGCATAAAGTTCAAGGGAGGTATAGGGGCACATGCTAGACCTGACGGAAATATTATTTTTGGTGTTGATAAAACAGCAAGAGGGATGGAGAATTATGATTTTGATTATGAAACATTAAGGCACGAATTTGCACATGCCCTCCAGCTAAAGCAAATTGACAAAGAAAAGGGTGATAAATTTTTAGAATATTTATATAACAAACAGGATGGGTTCTCTACAGGCAGTGGTTTACTAAATGCTTTTGATAAAATAAATAGAGACATAGCAGAATCACTAGCTGAAACTACACCTTTTGAGAAAGAGTGGGCTGAATCAGGAGGATACAATTTTATAGATGAACCGATACCGGAAAATATCGTAAATATAAAGACCATCATGATTATAACTAAAGAATACACGGACGGCTCATTAAAAAACGGCGGATTTGTTAATGAGTATGGTAAAACAAATATCTACGAAGATGTTGCAACTTTTACGGGGAAGGTAGCAGCAAATCCTTCATTTTTTAAAGGACATATAGACCCAAAAAGCCCCGACTACAATCCAATCTATAGAAAAAAACTGGATTTGTTAAATAAGTATAAATTCATATCGGAACAAGAATACAACAAAGTTCTGGAGGAAGCAGGAGTAAAATGAAAGAAGAAATTATTTTTTTAGTATCGATTTTATTTTTTATTGGTTTCATCTCTGCAGTCCAAGAACCATTTATTTATTACAAATTAAACCTTGATTACTCATACGGAAACTTATCAATAAATTCAACAGAGATTGAGTTTTCAAACAGACATATTGAGAATAATTTTGGATTTTATTCTGCAATGGTTTTGGATTTTGATGGAAATATACTAAACTTAACGTTTTTTGATGTGCCAAATGTTATTTTTTATGATGCAACAGATCCAGAAACCGGTAAAATCACGGGAGGGGGATTAATGGAATTTAATGAAACCCAATCTGAAATTTATGTTCCTTACTATAAAAATGCCAAAGAGATGGTTATTTATGACCAAAATACAAACGAATTGATAAGAAAAAGTGTTAGGGAATATTCAGATATAAGAAACTTATCTGATAATACGGGTAATCTTAATGACAATGGAAAAGAAGGTGGCAATCTAGAAATTCAAAAAAATAATTTCATTGAGAAACTCTCCGAATATTGGTGGATTTTGGCCATTGTCTTTATTATTTTACTGATTATCTTATTCACTTCGATAAACAAGCGAAAGTAAGTTAATTTTTTATACTTTTAAAAACTAACACAGCAATGGAAACAAAACGCTCGCAGATGCAATTATCTTTCGGAATGATTTTTTCCATAATACTCATCGTGATATTCATCTCTGTTGCTGTCTTCGCGATAATGAAATTTCTTGACATACAAAATTCCGTAGAAGTTGGTAAATTTGGTAATGATATTCAAGAGGATATTGACAGATTATGGAAAGGTTCTCAAGGAAGTGAGACGAGAGAGTACTCGCTGCCGAAAAAAATTACACATGTGTGCTTTATAGATTATAATTCAGAACCAAAAGGAGAATTCAATTTAATTTACGAAGATTTAAGACAGGAATTTTTCGAATTTGAAAACATCTTTTTCTATCCAATTGGAAGCGGAGAAGGATTAAATTCAAAAGAGATAAAGAATATTGATTTGACAAAGATAACGGAAAGTGAGAATCCTCTCTGCATCACTAATACCGACGGCGAAATCAGAATTTTAATAAAGAAAAATTTCGGCGAGAGTTTAGTAACAGTGGGAAGAGCATAAAATGAAAAACAAAAACGCATTTGTTGAAATTTCATTTGCATGGCTTTTTGCCATTATCGTGGGGGTGGTGATTTTGTTCCTCGCAATTTATACCTCAACCAAAATAATCAAAACAGAGCAAACCTCGCTCGATGCGCGAACAGCCAAGGAAGTGGGTGTTTTATTGAATCCTCTTGAAACCGGATTCGAAACAGGAAGTGTCAATTCAATAACTTTTCCGACAGAAACAAGAGTGTATAATAGATGCGATACTGAAGACATATTCGGAAGGCAGATAATACAAGTTTCACAGAAAACTTTCAATAAGTGGAGTGATACCGATGTCAATGTCGGATTTTCAAACAAATACATATATTCCGAGGATTTTGTGGAAGGGAAAAAATTCTTTGTCTTTTCGAAGCCGTTTGATTTTCCATTTAAGGTCACGGACGTAATTTATTTGACATCATCTGAAAAAGAATATTGCTTTATCAACGCTCCAAAGGAAATAGCGGATGAGATTGAGGACCTAAATCAAGAAAATCTCAAGATTCAAGAATGCGGAGCTGAAAGCGAAAAAATATGTTTTGGTTCCTCTGCAAAGGATGATTGTTATGCAATTGTAGACTACGGGTCAAGGTACGTCGAGAAAAATGGCGATAGGATGTATTTTTATTCTAACAGCTTAATGTATTCCGCGATATTTTCCGACAAGGAAGTTTATGAATGCCAGACCAAGCGCGTCATGCAACGCGCGAAGCAGTTAAGCCTTTTATACAAAGACAAAGCAGATTTCATATCTGGAAAAAATTGTTTCTCTAACATAAACTCTGAACTTACGGAACTTTCAAATCTTGAAGACAACTTTCAAAGTTCTGAAAATATGAATACCCATATGATAAATCTGGTAGAGAACACGGAAACCAAAAATAAAATGTCTGAGTGCAAACTATGGTGAAGAGAATATTGTTCTTATGCAAACACAATGTTTTCAGAAGCCAAGTGGCTGAAGAATTTTTCAAAAAAATGTACATGGGAAAACACCACATCACGAGAAGTGCCGGAATAATCCCTTATACAAAAAAAGATCTCATTGGTGATGAAGGTTTTGAAGCGGAAAAAACAGCCGTAAGAAAGTTTGGAATAAAACTTGATAAAAAACCCGAAGGTATAAACTCAAGAAAACTTAAAGATACAGACATACTGGTGGTTGTTGCTGACGACGTACCTGTTGAAATGATAAAAAAAGAAAAATGTTTTCGCGGCAAACTGATTGTTTGGAAAATTCCCGATTTAAAGCACGATGACAAAAACAAGGAAAAAATTGCCGAGAAATCAATAAAACTTATAGAGAATAAAGTAAAGGGGTTTGTGAGAAATTTAAAATGATTTACAATAATCGGGGACAGTTAAAAATCCAACAAATGGCATTTATGCTGATGGCCATTACGCTATTTTTTGTTCTCGTCGGATTGTTTGTTTTGAAAATAAACTTATCTGAATTAAAGCAAAGCGCAGGAACTCTAGAAGAAAAAAACGCTCTGCTTCTCGTTACAAGACTTGCAAATTCACCAGAGTTTTCATGTGACAATTCCTTCGGCAGTACAAAAATAAACTGCATTGACGCGGACAAGGTCATGATGTTAAAGCAAAGAATCCAAAACTACGATGATTTTTGGGGTGTTGAGAATATAGAAATAAGAAAACTTTATCCTTCAAGTAACAAAAGTGTTGAATGCACTTTAGACAATTATCCCGGATGCGAAATAATAAAAATTCGCGGAGGACAAATCACCCCAGAATATTCAAATTTTGTTTCTCTTTGCAGAAAGGAATCATTTGAAGAAAAGGCCGAAGACAAATGCGAAGTGGCAAAAATAATGGTTAGCTATAAAGGAGTTGATTAAATGAGAGATTATAAAAAAGCGCAGGAAGAAATAGTGGGCTTTGCTTTGATACTGATAGTAACTGCAGTCATCCTCTTAATTTTCCTTGTTTTTTCCGCAAAGAACAACCAAAAGGAAGCTGTGGAAAGCTATGAAATAGAAAGCTTTGTGCAATCCATGCTACAGTACACAACTGATTGCAGAGATTTTCTAGAACCGCTGGACATTCAAAAAACAATCTCTGAATGCAAAAATAAAAATTCATGTGTTGACGGCAGAGATTCCTGCGAAGTCTTAAACTCGGAATTGAAGAATATCTTGGAAGGAAGCTGGATTGTGAATTCAGGAAGTTCTGTGAAGGGCTACGAGCTAAAAATAATCTCTGGCGGAGAAGAAATGTCAAGCATCAAAAAGGGAAATGAAACTCTTAATTCCAAAAGTGCCGCCCAGTTTTTCCAAGATGTAGAAGTATATTTTACTGCTTATTACTAAATCTTAAGATTGATAGTAACAGAATCGACAACGATTTCCGGCCTGTGCCTTATTCTCTTGTTTGTTCGTTCTTCAATTAATTCTATGAATCCGAATCTTTCAAGCAATTTTATGTCATCTCTCACCGACTTAAAGCTTCTCCCCAGAATTTTTGCCAAGCCATATATGGAAGATGGTTTTTGATTCTTTATTGTGTGAAGCATTCTTGCCCTTTCATTGCTTAGCAACTGCCTTAATGCTGAAATTCCTGAGAAATCATAGTTTTCTTTTGATTGCTTAAACAAGTGAAATGTACCATAGGATTCTGTTATGTTTATATCTCTAGTTTTTGTCTTTAATGCCATACTATACCTCCTTATTTATATATCATCAAAATATATTAACTAAATATATCCTTTGATAAACAATATATGTTGATAAAGAACATATATGTTAATAAATCTTTTGTTTTTAAAAATTAAAAGTAAGCATAATTAAACAGTGACACCATAATATTTATAAATAAAACGAGAAAAATACTCCTTTTTTTGAAAATCTTTGCACTCAAGACAAAAAACTTTTTAAATGAAAATTGGCTTAACCAAATTACACTCAACGAGTGTTCTAATAGGGTATAAATGATATTCACATAAGGTAGTCCTACCCTATGGCTATCGTTGTGATAGTTGTCTTAGACAACATGTTTGAAAAGCTGAAAGGAGGTTATAAACGAAAACGATGTTAAGTTTTAAGAAAATATCTGCTATAGGAGCTAGCGCTTTAATGGTAGGTTTGACAATGGGAACAGCTGCTGCTGCAAATTATCCAGCACCATTCGTTGTTGGAGGAGCTGCAGACGTGGCAGTTGTTTATGGTACAGGTTCAGGAGTTTCTGTTCTTGACGCTGTTGAAGCAGGTAACTTACAAAGTAACTTGCAATCATTCATGGGTTCAGGAAGTAGTTCATCATCCACATCAACAAGTGGAGAAACAACTTCATTGGATACCAGTGCGACAAGAATTTGGCTTAACACTTCCTTGAATACCGCTAAATCAACAATAACTAAGACGGATTTGCCAACAACGTTGGGAGATTCAACTTTCTCAGGAAATGTTGATGCAACCTTAACTCACACGATTAAGTTGCAGTCAGGTGTAAAAGGAACAAGTACAAACAATGAGAACTCTGGAAGAGTTGTCTTTGCAAAACAGCCAAAAAGCAACAATGACCCTGTGGTCGGAATAAGCCTTGCAGACGGAACAAACGCAAACCGCGTTTTGTACAACGCTACAGCTACTTTCAAAGCAATAAACTTCACACACACAGACACTGAAGGAGAAACAATAAAGTTGTTCGGAAAAGAATATGTTGTCAGTACTGCTACTGACACGACAGAATTAGTTCTTTTCTCATCAGCTCAACAAACCACGCTGACAAAAACAGCAGGTACAACCCCTTCGGTAACAGTGTCAATCTCAGGAGTAGATCACACAATTGAACTTCTTAACGGAGATTCGACAACTGCAACAATATCCATAGATGGAACTTCTGGAACAATAACAGAAGGAAATTCCAAGAAGATAAGTGGTGTTGAAGTTGCGGTAAAGGATGTAACATCATCTGATGCTGGAGGAATTACTGCTACATTGTTAATAGGCTCTGAGAAATTGACATTTACTCACGGTTCCACTGTGACAAAGGGTGCAGATGAAGACCCAATTGATGGAACAAGAGCTTACATAACAGGAAGGACCATTGCAGCTACTGAATTGACAGTTGCTGTATTCAGACCTGACTCAAGCAATGACGCAATAACACCAGGAAGTTCATTTGAAGACCCTGTATTTGGTTCTTTCAAAGTAGATTTCTCTGGAATAAGCTCTGCATTTGATGATACAACAAGAGATCTTATCACTGTTCAGAGTTCAGGAGATGACTCCATGACTTTGACAATGATAGATGCAGATGGAAATGCTGGAACTGTGGATTTTGCTCACAACCAATCCGGACAATGGAGATTGGGAGATGACTCCAACAATACAATTCATGTAAGAGAGATGGCAAACATTTCTCAGGATGAGTATGTTATTCTTGGAAATGAGGATTATGGACACGTATTGGAAGTTACTGACTTGTTCAATAGCTCTAATGGTGACCATACAAAACACAGAGCAAAGTTCAGAGACAAATTCAGTGGTGAAACACATGAAACCACATTCACATCTGATACTGCAGGTACTGTAATCATCGACGGAAAGACATATACTGTGACTTTCCACCCTGGAGCAACAACTTCAAGGATTGAGGTTAAGTATCCAACGTCAGATTCTGCAAATGCAGGAACAATTGTACTTTACCCAACATTCCAAACTCAAAGAGGAGCAAAGGTTGCACTTTATGAGCCATTGGTATTGAACCTTGCAGCCATAGACCAAGCAGGAACAGATGCAAGTAGCATAAGTTTCCCAGATGGAGATGGTTACACAAGTGTGGCTATTGATTATGACGAAGGTGTAAAGGCAGGTCAAAGG
>Ga0209210_1000735_pt1 | contig 31852 bp, 62 predicted proteins | sample RifGroA1_FD_183991 | JGI IMG/M metagenome (GOLD analysis project Ga0209210, IMG submission 183991) | Contaminated groundwater microbial communities from Rifle, Colorado, USA - Rifle Groundwater A1 (SPAdes) (version 2) | ecosystem: Environmental > Aquatic > Deep subsurface > Groundwater >...
ATCCTCCTAATTATTTGAATAGAATAATGAGCATGTTTCCAGACGCAGAAAATGTGCTACATCTGTTCAGCGGTAGTTTGCCAGCTTCTTCAAAATATACCAGATTGGACACACATGATGCTGATATAATTTGCAATGCAGAGCAATTGTCACAATATGTGAAAGTTGACCAATTCGACTTGATTTTGGCGGATCCACCATACTCTGTAGAAGATGCTCTACATTATGGTCAACCAATGATTAACAGAAACAAGGTTCTAACAGAGTGTTACCTTGTGTTGCCTTCTGGGGGATATTTAGTCTGGCTCGATCAGGTATTGCCTATGTTCAGAAAAGATGAAATGCACCTGTGCGGACTGATTGGCATAGTACGAAGCACTAATCACAGATTCAGAGTGGCAAGCATGTTTAGGAGATTATGATGGATGAACTAGCAACCTTGCTCGCAGAGACGCGGGCGCTCCCCGTGGGGCAGGCTACGGGGAGCCAGCAATATGCAAAAAATGCATATATCTCAAAAGGAGGATAGGGTGAAAACGGAAGTGACGATAGACGGCGACGGCTCCGGCTGCGGCTGCGGCGACGGCTCCGGCTCCGGCGACGGCTAATCAGAAAAAACAGTGGGGGAGCCAGTTATCCGGAATTTCCGGATAGGTGAAAGGAGGATAGGGTGAGACGACCAGCCCGCGACCAGGTTGGAGAGGGAATTACGGCATCTGGTCAGGCTCCTGGAAGCGGCATGAAGAAGATTAGGCCATGAGTGACCTGATTCCCTTGCTTCGGGAGACTAGAGGATTGCTGGAGAAGCTGATGGTGAGGTGCCCTTGTCTCTCTACCGGGCGGAGAGAGTTATTCTGTGCCCATTGTCAAGATACACATACTATTTATTGTTCCAGATGCAGGGGCATTGACTACATTCCAGCCCCAGGCTACGACGGGCTGCGGAAAGTAGTGAGATGGGCACTGGCCCAGAAGCGCCACAACCCAATTGACCTTGGCGATGGCAGCGGCGATTACATCAATTTGCCAGAAGGCGCTCTCACTGGGGCACTTATCAAGGTGGCCCAGAAAGAAGCAAAGACTCTAACCATAGTAGGACACCTACGGTTAGCACGGAGTTGGGGCATACTATACAACGTTCTGCGGGCTTGCCTGTGTGACAATGATTGTGATGCAGAAAGCCTTAAAGACCTGAACAAGTATTTGGAGAAGGAGGTAGAGTGTGACAGAAACAGTTGACCTTGGGTTAGAACTGGCCACCAGGAAGTGCCCAACGTGCAAGGGAGAGAAAGAAGTTTTCGACCCTGGGATAGTAACCCGTATCGCAAGCATCTCGCCTGGAGTATTGCCGTGCCCCACTTGCCGTGGGTCAGGCTTCTGGCTCCAGGGCGTGCGGGAGAAATGCAAACACTGCCTAAATGGTATTGTGTACCCTTTTCGTTACGGAGCGCCATACACAGAAGAAGAAATGGCAGACTTAACGGGTATACCCTGTGACCTGTGTAAGGGCCTCGGCTACACCGTCTCCCTGGACGTGGGGAAGTGGCTAGGAACTGTCAGACACTTGCCACAGACAGACCAACAGCAGCTATTTCTTGCCTTGGAGCACACCGCCAATACTGATGCCCACATGAGGCGGCTGCGTGAGTCATACATATCGTGGTGGCTGCGCTGGTTCTGCAATCTAGAGAATCCACTTGAGGCCCTATGGAGGGCGCTGATGGTGCTAAAGCCATGACCCCTACCGAGCGGAGAATGTTCAGGCTTGCCCTGATTGGAACAGGGATGGCTCTGGCTATGGGCATCTTGGTTGGAGTATCCTGGGCCAGCCTACTAAATTTAATGATATGCCCATGACACCTGAACAGGCAGCATTGCGGAACCAAGTGCTGTTGAGCCAGCACGAACTACTACGAGCCTGCCACTCCCCAGAGGATACCGCACTGGCCCAGGCCCGCAAGGTGGTGGCAGAAATGGAGAAGGCGTGTCCGCACGTCAACCAGCATCTGATATTCAGAGTCCGGCGCTCCGAGTGCTCCGAGTGCTGGGCCGACCTCAAGGCGGCGCTGGAATGAGGTTCCGTGCCTTCCTCATTAGTTGGGTTGTCCTTTGGGTGATAGCTGGCATCGTATGTCTGTGGTGGTGGATATTATGAAGATGAGGCCATGAAGGTCTGGAACAAACACAACGCTGACTGCCCAGTGGGGGCGGTCTATGTGGGCCGTCCGTCGAAGTGGGGCAATCCATTTAAGATTGGTAGGCATGGGACTCGCCAAGAAGTCATCGCTAAATACCGAGCCTGGATAATCCAGAACATTCAGAACAACCCGCATGTCTACAATTTAAGCGAATTACGGGGTCGAGACCTTGTCTGTTGGTGCCACCCACAACCCTGTCATGGTGATGTGCTATTAGAACTAGCCAACTCAACAACATAGACAAGACAATGAATAAGTTTTTATTCTATTGGCGTTATTTCACAAGACATATTCCCAATAGATGTCCTATCAACCCACGACAGGCTAATCGTTGTCTGTCCGATACCTGGAGAACATGTAATGACTGCTCCTGCACAAGACGTCCATGACATTTGAATTAGCCTGGTTATTATTCTTTATAGCTACAATGGGGCCATTATTGTTAATTCTTTCTGTTTGCATGATATGGCCAAAAGAAGTAATGAAATGGATCAAAGGTGAATAGAATGAAAGACTTTTTGGGTATGCTGCCATTCTTAATAGTTATAGTAGGGATGCTTTTATTTCTATTTATTCTATTGTTAACAGGAATAATTCACACATGAAAGTAACAAGGCCTATAGAAGAAACTGCTTGTGATGTTTGTGGACAAGCACAAACACAAATGAGAGTTTGCTCTGTTTGTAAGAAAGACATTTGTCATATCCATGTAATGGAATGGAGAGTTATCGTAGAGCAAAATCAAGGGGCATTGGGCGATACAGCAATAATCTGTGTAGAGTGTGGAATCAAAATTGATAGAACATTCAAGAATCTTGGGATATTCAAGAATACGATGTTGATTAGAAAAGAGAATCTGAAATGAGCAAATCCTTTTTAATGTTCTGCCCGACTTGCAAGAAGAAGCACAGAATGATTCTGAGAGGGTGTCCTACTTGTTCTGTTTATGAAACCCCACAACCTAAAAGTGATTCTGTGGCCAATAAGTGTTTTGCCAATTACCAATGTGATGGCTGCATTGCTTATGAAGGACACATGAGATAAAGAAAGAAAACTCAAGAAAATCTTTATTTCGGGGCAAAAATTAAAGAAAAAGTCTCCAAAAAGAGCCAAATTGAACTTTTACTTTCGTATCTGTCTATAGGTATAATAAGAGTAGGAAATATGGAATTTGAGAGGAATCTATGAGTCTCATGCAAGCCAAAATAGAAGTTGCTCTAAAAGATATTAGCAACGGCCAGCATTGGAGCGATGACTACATGCTACAAGTTCGCAACATCCTGCAATATCTAGTAGATTCAGCAGGACAACAAGAACAAGAAAGAGCAGAACCCATAAGAAAAGAACTTGCCCACTTGATAGATTTAATAGAACCTGGACTAGATTCGGGGAAAATAAACATTCCTGGCCTGGCAACATTGAACGCATCAAACATGGATAATTCAATAACCCCAGAAACTCAGCCTGGTCTTTTTTGCAAGGAGTGCGGAACACTTTTGGAAAGAGCTAGCACCGTCATTCCAGTAGGAATAACACCAGAAGGATGTGCGGTATACAAGGCTGTATATACGTGCCCAAAAAAGGGATTAAATCCTTTCTCAAAACACACTGATAGATATATATAGTCAAAATACTACCACTAGAAAAGCAGGAGAAAAGTTAATGTCTACAAGAGCAGCAATAGCAAGAATTGATGGCGATGGCTGGAAGGGGATTTTCCATCACTGGGATGGATATCCTTCTGGTTTAGGTAAAGATATTTGGAATTTGGTAAGGGGAAAATTTCAAGGCGATATAGAAGCATTCCTCCATTACGCAATTGAAGAGCACCCAGGAGGCTGGGAAGTTATTTCCGAGGGAAGTTTCAATGACCCAGAGGAATTTGGGGAAGCTTTCTTGCATGGCTGCGAATGCCATCAGAAGCCATATGTGCCTTCAAGAGATGTAAGAAAGCCCCTGGAAGAAGGAGCTAGTTGCGATCCTCTGTTTCTTGAATGGATTTATATCCTAGACCCAAAATCTAGAAGCATGACTATTCTATCACACCAAAATAGAGGCCAAGGTTACATGCACTTCATTGTTGATATCGTCTCCTTTGATGAACCCGAGCCTGATTGGGAAGAAATACGATGCCAATTTTGTGAAAAAGAATCTATGGCAAAATACTGGAAAGACAAGAGACAATAGAGTTTGTGATTCCTGAATTTTGACCCCTTTCAAAGAGTCAAAATTCGCATACAAAAATATGAAAGAAAATGTCCTGTGTGTGGTGATGTATTCGGGGGATACACAGATGATGTTCCAGAATTCAATAGAAGGGAATATGAAGAAGGCTGGGTAGTAAAAAAAGATAACATGGGATTTTGCTCTGAATGCAAAGCAGACCTCTATATGGGAAGGTTTCTATCTTATTCAACTAGATAATTTCTTTCAGCCAGTTTGTTTCCCTTGGACCATGCTGGAAGCAATATAGAAAAAAGGAAAAAAACTATGGGCAAAAGGAAAAGAACTATTGTCCCCTCTGAAGCAACACTACAAATCCAGAAAGAAGATGAAAAGAAAAAAGAAACCTCAATAAAACTACCAGATAAACTTGATTCTATAGGGACATATAGCAAGCCAGCTACTACACTTGCAGGGCTATCTTCTGTGATAGACAGGAGAATGATATTCTTGCATCCCTGGATTGTAAATCCTGCCCTTGCTCCGATGCAATTCCGCCCAGATTGTGAGAAGAAATACAAAGAGCTTTCCTCGTTGCTGAAAAAATTCCATGGGAAAATATATCCTTCATTCGGAGTGCTTGCGTGGGAAATACAAACATCATTAGACTGATAAAGCAAATAGTAGACAATCTTACATGTACTGTATTGGGACATTATTGGTGTTTTCCTGAAAATATCTGGAAGCCAATAAGCTGCAAGAGGTGTGGAAAGATAATATGACTGCTCAAAAATGGATTGAATCCCATATGGAAGAAATCAGACAACACAGCGGAAAATGGCTTGCTGTAGATTTCTGCGGAATTGTTGCTGTTGGAGAAGATATGGAAAGCGTTTTAGCAGAAGCCAGCAAGAAAGGATGTTATGACCCTATTGTATTCAAACTTCCTTGTTCTTCTTCAAGACCAAAAATTGCTTCCCCGAAGAAAATTGAAAATAAGGAGATATCATGAAAATCAGAACTGCTTTTGTATCAAATTCTTCTTCTTGCTCTTTCGTAATTGGAAAAGCCTACATGACCAAAGAGCAGCAAGAAGCTTTCCGAGATTGGCTCAAAATTACTCATCTCAGAGATACTTATATAGGCGAAACAAAACATTACTTTCTTGGAGGGGCAAAACAAGATGAAGTAGATAAAATTATGGAATTTCTCCAAGAACAAAAACTAGACACCCAATTTGCAGAAACTTACCAATGAGACACACTAAATATTGTTTTCTTGATAAAGCAAGCAACACTGTTCATGTAGGTGATTTCATAGCATATGGAAGCCTACTGGGAAGATGTGCTGCTTTGAAATTTGGCAAAGTAATCAAAATAGAAAAAGTTTCTCCTGATTGGGATAAATCTAAAGAAGAGTGGCATATTCGTGTTATAGGTGTAGAAGACTGGCAACCTGGTTGGAGACCAGATTATCTAGAGAAATCCAAACCAGGAACTTTGATGTATCCAGATAGAATACTACTGGCGAATGATTTCATTCCCGAAAAATATAAGGAAGTACTGGAATGCTAATCTTCGTAGATTGTGAAGCCACAGGAACTTGCCCCAGGGATGGTGTTCTAACAGAATTTGCTGCAGTGGCATATCCTTCCAAGGAATCTTTCCATGGCATCATCTATGTAACACATCCTTCTTTGCTGAATCCAGCAATTCCTGAAATAGAAAACATGGCAGAAGAACTTCCAGAAGTATTCATGCGTTTCAATTCGTGGCTAAACAGAATATGCATAGATGAAAGACTCGTTCTTATAAGCGATAATCCTGCATATGATTGGCAGTGGATTGCAGATGGCTTTTCTTCAATCGGGAAAAATCCTTTTGGACATTCTGCTAGAAGAATTGGGGATGTTTGGGCTGGAATCACTGGAAATATAAGTGATACTTCCAGCTGGAAAAAGTTCAGAAAAACAAAGCATACACACAACCCAGTAGGTGACGCAATGGGAAATGTAGAAGCCTGGGAAACGATGATGGAAATTATGAAGGACAAGAAATGATTGTAAACCAAGGACAAGACAAATTCGAGTTTGTGAAATACGATATACCTCATGAGAGAGAGTATTTCCTTTCAGAAAACGGCATTGTAGAACAAATGAATGACCGTACAATCTTCTACTATGCAATTTTCCGAAAGGTGTCTGAGAGATATACCTTTGGAAATGTTGTCTTTGAAGAGACAGGAGAAAGAATAGCTAAACAAGGCGATTACTTTACACGAAATGGAAAACTGTTCTTCTGGAGTGATGAACAAGATAATTGTCGTGAATGCACAGTTCTTAGACCCGTGAAAATTTTGTCACAATGAAAAAGCATCCTTTGAAGATAGAATATACTGAAGACGATGGAGCAACTGATTATTACACCTACTTTTCCAAAGGAGAACAAGACGCCAAAGCATTTTGTGAAAAACTCAAGCAGGAATATGATATAGAAGCATCGCCAGAGAAAGTAAAGCAAGCTTGGTGGAGATATGTTCCTGTAAAGTATGCTTCTTATGACTTGGAAATTCTTCAAGCAAAACCTTTTTCCAGAGGCGCATTTTTCGTGACGTATGTGGTGGCATAATGACTTGTATTTTGTGCAACGGAAAGAAATGGTTCTATTCAATGCTCAATTTGCAACAAAAAGTAAAAATTCCTTGTTATTTATGCACAAAAGATAATACCAAGCAAGAAGGGAAAGTAAAAACATATGATGCCAAGAAGAGATGCTAATAAAACAGCCAAAGAGATGCAGAGAAAACTGCTGGAAAAACTTCGGAAGCTTCTTGAAGATTCTCTGCCGATGTTGAGCAAAGAGCAGCCTACTCTGCAAGATATGATGCTTATACAGTCAAAAATCAGAGACTTGGGAAATGAGAGATTGATATGACATACGAAGGTTTGAATCCCAGATATGTCAGGCAAAAAATCTGGGAAGAAAGATGGCTTGGAAACTGCATTAATAATCATACAAGCAAGATTGAATACTCTGAAAGTACAAGAAAACAAAAGAAATCACACGAAATAATGCGAATAAGTGAGATTTCAAGGATAAAATGGCTGATTTTGGCTATTTTTCAAGTTTTACCTGCCTCTGAATAAGTAGTATGATTATGGTGTAAGGGAAAAGGAGAGGATGATGAACATCGGGCAGCCAACCAAAGTAGATGCAAATGTTCCCAAGCCCCAGAAGGCTCCCTTCAGTTCCTTTGCGTGTCCCAGAGAAAGTGGAGGTGAGACGATGACCTGACGAAGCCAACGAATAATGCTAAAAAAATGTTTTTATATTGAATGCCTCGAAAGAGGAAGGCGACCTATAATAAAAATGGCATCCGAAATAATCCCCAGAGGAAACCTATCTCTACGAAGGTTATCTTTCCTGGGGATTATCGTTGAGAGGTGGTCTACTCAACCTGATGATGGAAGACCAATGAATGCTCCTGGAAAGAAAAGGAGAAGACAATGTTTGTAGGATACAGAGCCTGGATGATAAAGAAAGACCCAAGAGCCAGAGATATGGCTCTTTTTTCCGAGGCTTTTTCCTCACAGTGGAAGAAAGAAAATCTGGGAATATGCCGAAAGACCCTGGGAAGCTGGAAAGAGAGAGCTTCTGCTTGTGCTACCCATACATACAAGGGACAATGCACTTGCGGATACTACTCTTATGAAGATTCTCTCCGACTTCTTCAGAATTTATATCTTGATGGCTCAAATAGGTTTCTAGATTTGAATATGGCTATTGGTTCTGTTATCCACTACGGAAATGTAGTAACACATCGGGAAGGCTTCCGAAGCAACAGAGCCATTATATCTGGCCTGTGGGTTCCTGATAGTTCCAGTGAAGTATACAAAGAGACAATTCTTCACCTGGCGAAAATCTATGACTGTGAGGTAATCAAACTGTGATATTTCTTATTACAGGATATACTATATCAATACTCTCTCTGATGATTGCTACCAAGGTTCGTAGTAAGAAAATGCTACGCATAACAGAATACTGTTTCTGGGCTGGAATCGTTCTTGCTACTACAACCACAACCATACTCGGGATATTCGGGTGTTGGTGATTGATGTTTACTCTTCCTGGTCTTGAATGGCACTGCGAGAATGGACACTTTGTTGCATATGCAGAAAGGGGTGATGTTTTTCGGCCAGAAAAATACAGCAAAGGTTGTCCTATATGCAAGGAGAAGGTGTCTCTGAAGATTGTTGGAAGATACTCTGACTTGGCAGGAAATTCTTCCCAGCAAGCTTTTTCCAGGCGGCAAAATCCTTGAAGAAAACCGAAAAACACAGATACGGATTTTTCAAGTTTTTCACAAAACCGGAGCCTTGGAAGACAAGCCTATAGTTTCCTACCCATAAGTAACAATACCTAACAACTTCAAAATCTTCAGCTTCAAAATTAGGTACCTTTACCTATTTACTCCCCTCCCCAAAAGTTATACCATTAAATTGGAAAAAGAAAAGGAGGGCAACAAAAATGCCTACCGAGAAAAAGGTTCGAAGAATCATGAAGCAGAGGATTCACGTGGATAGGAGAGGAGCTATATACGACATTCATGCCGCTTTGCAGGTATTGGATTCCCTGAATGGCTCAATTTCTAAAAAAGATTTAGAAAAGCGCATACATTTTCTGAAAGAACGAAGATTATCCTCTAAAAGAAACCCATTTGCACTAGCCTAATCATAACTAGAAGAAGCAAAAACTAAAGAAACCACTCAAAATCATTAGAACTAATGAGATACAGCCTTGAAATTGCCCAATTTTGGCCTGTAGAAAGAGTTTACTACCACCTTCGTATGTAGTATATTTATATATGGAAGGGGCAGGGCACAAAGCCAGAAGGAGAAGGCCTCATCAACCCTTCCTGAAAACTGCCAAGGATGATAACCTAAACCTTCCGTATTTGAGGATTGTTGGTAAGGGAGTTGCAAAGCATCTTCCACCAACCTCCTCGAATATGGGAATTCTCGAGTGCAGGAGCATCTTGCTGTATTGGATGTAGCAAGCTCTGCTTATAAGTGGTCGAGAAAAGGCAGTGTTGGGGTTAGGGCTGCCTAATTTAATAACTTTAGTTTCAAAGTTCGGGCTCAATATTCAAACTAGTGTTGAACCTTGGATCTTAATTGAAGCTGAGATTATCAGGAGAAAACTTAACGCAAGCAAAGGAGATTTCGTCGGGAGGCTTGCTGTAGCAGAGAAGCGAAAGTCAGGAACTGTGTCATACGGATTCAACGGAAGTTGGATGCCATATCCCCGAAATCTTTCCTGATATATTAAAAATTAAATATCGTGGGCCACCAGAGGACTTCTGTGCAGGTGGCATCTGTTCTGGCAATACGCGACTGATGATTCGTAAACGATGAAATTGTTGAGGAGGAAACAATCTCGCGGAGTGAGACAAGCCAGAGAATAACTTCTCACCAGGAAGTCCAAAAGTTGGCTTCAAAGTTTGGGCTCAATATTCAAACTAGTGTTGAACCTTGGATCTTAATTGAAGCCAAAAAATTAGGAGTTAGAAAGTAGTAGTAAGTAGAATTTTCAGAGGTTTGGGCAAAGCAAACCGACCACTAAATTTACCTTGACTTTGCATCGCGAATTTTGACACTGGTCTCCAATGGAGGCTGAACCTTCGAAAACTACTACTTCCTAACTCCTTCATTTGTTGTCTCAAGATCTTCAAAATCATAAGCCCACAATATAGTGGCCGAAAAGGAGAAAAGAATCATGGAAAAGAAACCAACGATAACTCTGGTCAGAAACAATGATGGAAGCTACAAAGTATCCCAAATCAGGGGAAACAAGCCTGTAGTAACTGTCCTTGCAGGAAGAAAAACTGCGGAATTCTATGTTCGGGCAGGGGTTTCTCTTTCTGAGGAGCAATTAACTGAATTGGGTTATGTAGCAGAGCTCATTATTAGAGCATAGTCCTTCTTTTCCTTCCCTTCTGGATATAGGGAGTATGAAAGCAGATGGTAGCACTGCTAGATTGCTCCCTATATTCATTTTCAGCCCAAAAATAGAGAAAGTGAGAAAACAAGCGAATGGATGAGAATGAGTTAGAACTAATGAGATTTGCCCTTGAAATCGGTTGATTTTGGCGAATATAGCTGTTTTACTCCACTACCTATTAGTAGTATGATAACTATGGAAGGGAAAAAGGGAGGGAAAAGTGAAAATCCTGGTGCAGGTAAGCAAGTGGGAAGCAATGGCAGCCAGTCCTTCAAGGTTAGTTCACCGAGTCCGTGGTGGATACGCCGTTTTCAACACCAAAGAAGACTACAGAAAGTTCATGGAGGGAAAGAAGTAATGGCAATCATCGTAAAGGAAGCCTCTGAGCTAGGACTCAAGCCAAGGCAGTTTCCTCCTTCTCTTATTCTTGATGGAGTAGCGCTGACCAGAACCCTCATCAATCGGGACCGAGAGGAGATGTTGTCTCTGTGGTTTACGAGAATCCCTCTGTAGAACTGGTAGTACTGAACGACTGTAGGAGAAACATGGAAAAGAAGCTTACCTTACGGCAGCGAATGGATGTGGCGCTTTCCCTTGCTCGAAAAGGTAGTCCTCAGGAGAGGGAACTGATTTTTCGCTTCATAGAAGGATGGTTTTCTGGAATGAAAAATCCCGATGAAGTCTTTGTTAGAGTCTATGAGAAAGCAGCAGCATATGTGGAGGGAAAGAAGAAGTGAAATATGAAAAAGAGCTTCAGGAGAGAATTTGCAAGACAAGAATAGAGCTAGCCAGATGCGGCGCATCAGAAATTCTTGTCAGTATCGTTTGCTCTCAAGTCACCATAGCCTTTATGGAAGCATTACTTCTCAAGACAGAAGAAAACATAGAATGGCTTCGCAAGTACTTTGAAGATGACGATGATGAGAGGGGCAATGATGATACCCCTCCTGTAGGACCAGAACCAGATGGCGATGGTGGGCTTATTTTGGCTCCGGAATTCAAGATATCCGAGAAAATGAGAAAACGAAAGGTAGAGTTAGAACTAATGAGAACGGGTGAGATTAGCCCATAGAATCGCCCGAAAACGGCTGATTTAGGGGTTTTACTTCTTCCTGAACAAGTAGTAAGATATAAGTGTAGGTAGGAAAAGGAGAGGAAAGAAACATGGCAACCTTTACTTTCAGGAAGCAAGCAATGGTAGACCTCTGGAACGAAGAGCTTCTAGGTCAAATCAGTGATGGAATGTGGGAGAACTCCAGAAGTGCTGGTGCTGATGGGGGTTGGAAGCATTACACCAATGCCACTCAAGGAGAAAATAAGGTGGTTGGTTACATTCCCCGCTCCTTCCAATTCTCCGAATTGATTCCCTTTGTCGGTGACAGGATGCTCCTGAAAGTCCAAAAGTCTGAACCTGGGGCCACTATGGAGGATGTCCAAAAATACTGTCAAGAAATCTCCTCGGTCTTGACTCAGAAGCTGGGGGGAATAGCCAAGATGACTATAACAACTGTGGTGGCAACCGTCCCAGGGAAGCACGGGATATACGAGATAAGATTCTCCAACACCGAAGGCAAGTACTACTGCTCTTGTCCTGGGTGGAGATTCTCCCTCAAGCGAACTGGAGTTCACACCTGCAAGCATCTGGAAGCATTCTTCAGAGGGGAAGTAGAAGACGAAGGAGAGAAGGAATGATTTCTCTGGGATACGGCAACCTGGTATCTCCCAACAGAGTGCTTTCGATTCTTTCACCTGCATCTTCCCCAGTGAAGAAGTCCATCAGAGATGCCAGAGAGAAGGGGACTCTCATTGACGCTACTTGCGGAAAGCTCACGAGAGCAGTGCTTTATCTTGATAGCGGGCACCTGGTAGTAGCAGCCATCCTTCCAGAGACCATAGCGGCCAGGATGGAAGAGAAGAAGTAAAGAAACAATGCAAACCCTCGAATATCCTCTTTCTCCCAAGTATATCCCCAACTGGACTGTGGTAGAAGCTCTTCGGGAGCTTCTTGCCAACGCCTTGGATACCAAGACCAAGATTTCCGTAAAGTACCACAAGTCCCAAGGGCAAGCTACCATCAGCGACCAAGCTGCTGGAATTCCTCGCCCGTTCTGGGTTTTTGGGGAAGGAAATCATGGGGAGATAGGACAATTCGGGGAAGGCTTGAAGTTGGCCCTTTTGGTTCTTGCCAGGGAAAATGTCCCCGTAGTTGTGTCTACTGTGGGATATGATGTGTCCCCCAGGATGCAGTACTCCACTACTTATGAAACAAATGTGCTTGCTCTGGATGTTTCACCCAATGGAAGAACTGCTGGGACAGAAATCACCGTCACTTGCACCAAAGAGATTTTTCTCACTGCGAAGAACTTGTTCCTGGAATTGACCCCCAAGGAATACATCTCCAAGAGGCTTGGCATCCTAAAGGAATCAGGTGTCTTGTATATCAATGGGGTATTTGTCCAGAAGATGGAGAAGTGTCTTTGGGGATACAATATTACCACCAAGGTTGCTGCCAATAGAGACCGCAGCATCTTGGACATCCAAATCGTTCAAGGGGAAATTTCCAAGAAAATCACTTCCATTGCTTCAATAGAAACTCTGGCCCATTTCATCAAATGTGGCCAAGAATCACCAATTGCCGAATCAGGAATCTACATGTATCCCTCCAAGACACAAAAGCTTTGGAAGACCGCTTTCATCGGTTTGTATGGCAAGAAGGCTTGCATCAGCGATTCGCCAGTTTCTGACTCAAAAGCAATTCAAATGGGCTGGAGGCCAATTCCTTTCCCCTACTACCTTGCAAACACTTTGAATGTCAGCAGGGTAAAAAGAAGTTCTGAAATCCCTCCAAAGGTTCACAAGCCTCTGAAACTTGCTTCTCCTCTTACAGAGGCGGAAAAGAAGGTTTTGAAAATAGCCAGGGAAGTATCCCAGAAGGTAGTCCCAGATGCAAAAATCTCTCAAGTCAGAATAGTAGAAAGCATCAGCAATGCAGACAATGCTCAGAATGGGCTCACCACTGTGGGACTTTACAAAAAGGGAATCGTTTATCTCTCCAGAGAAAATCTTGGAAGCATCGGAAGCGCCACTGCGGTTCTGATTCACGAAAGGCTTCACGGGAAGGGATTCAAAGATGGAGACATTGCCTTTGAAGGCGAGCTTACCTTTGCAATTGGTAAGGCAATGATGGAAGTCATGAAAAAGTGAGAAAACAAGCGAATGAGTTAGAACTAATGAGGATGGATGAGATGCAGCCTTGAAATCACTCGAAATAGGCCAATTTAGGCATTTTACTCCGCAATCTATCTATAGTAAGATTATAGTGTAAGGGAAAGGGGAAGGGAAAATGATTACTGACGCAAAGCTGGACTTCTGGATTGCTAACAACTACAATGTCCTTCTGGTAGGAGAACATGGCGTCGGAAAGACCACTATCGTGAAGGAAGCTTTTGAACGCAATCATCTAAAATGGAAGTACTTCTCTGCTGCCACCATGGACCCCTGGGTGGACTTCATCGGAGTGCCCAAGGAACAGAAGGATTCAGAAGGGAAGTCTTTCCTGGATATCGTTCGTCCCCTTTCATTCAGGGATGACATCGTAGAAGCTCTCTTCTTCGATGAGTACAACCGTGCTCCAAAGAAGGTCAAGAACGCCGTGATGGAGCTTATTCAGTTCAAGAGCATCAACGGCCACAGGTTCAAGAACCTTCGCATAGTATGGGCTGCCATTAACCCAGATGACTCCACAGAGGCAGAATATGATGTGGAAAAGCTAGACCCTGCCCAGAAGGATAGATTCCAGATTCAGGTAACAGTTCCCTTTACTCCCAACCTGGGATACTTCACACAGAAATATGGCATAGATGTGGCGAAGAATGCCATAGACTGGTGGAAGAATTTGGAGCAGAAGGTAAAGATTCTTGTCTCTCCCCGTAGGCTGGATTATGCGCTGCAAGCTTGGACAGCCCAAGGGGATATAAGGGATGTTCTTCCCAATGAGGTGAATGTAACCACCTTGCTTGGGCTGCTGAATGGCAAGAAGGACTTCAAAAAGCTTCTTGAAGGTCTCTATGCTGCCAAAGACATAAAAGGAGCCAAGACCATCATCAGAGAAAATCTGAGCGAAATCACTCCAATTATCACCAAGTCAATTCCACTCTCCAAGTTCTTCATTCCCTTGTTTCCCCAGGAAGTGGCCGCAAAGCTTGGAGAAGAAACTGGCTTCATCAAGGATATCATAAAGAGGTACCAGCCAGGTGACTCAAACTTTATGGGAAAGTCTCCTGCTGCTGCTTCAGAAAAACGATATCGCTGTCCAGAATGTAGGAGGACATATAAAACTTATATGCGATGCTCCCACCATCTCTTCAAGCACCACCAAACTACAAAGTTCAGTGGAAATGATATCATGGCGGTAGAAAAAATATGAGCACCTTCCCTCTTGATGAATATCTCTCCATCTCCAGGAAGCTTGAGGAAAAGGCAATTCTCTTCTCCAGGTTTTGGGAAGTAGGGAAGCCCGTTTTCACGGACGAAATCAAAACTGCTGCGGTGCACTTGAACAAAGAGAATGATATCCTGGAGTTCCAAATAAACGAAGCCTTTTGGAATTCTCTGGATGAAAACACAAAAATCTTTGTCATATGCCATGAAATGGGACACATTACTTTGAGGCATGGCTCCAGAGGAGAACCTTTTCTGGAACAATTTTTTCCAGAAGCCTTGAATGTTGCCATGGACATTTCCATCAACCATCTTCTGGTAAAGTACTTTGGCTTCAAAAGAGAGGAAATCTCTATCGGAGAAAGCCTTTGCTGGATTGATACTGTATTTCCCCCGACGCCAAAGATTTTTGAAGACCAAACCTTTGACTACTACCTTCAACAGATGAAGAATCTTCCTAAAGGTGAAGACGGAATTCCGATGGCCATGGACAATCCCTCTGGGGAAGGAAAGGCAATAGAAGATTGGCTACAAGGAAAAAGCCAAGAAGATGCTGGGGAGAAAATTACTCAAGAAGAAATAGAAGAAACAGCGGGAAAGCTTCCTGGCAATGAAAGCAACATCCAATGGCAAGCTTCTTCAATCAAAGTAGTGGAAAAGAAGAAGTGGATGTCTCTAATAAAGAACTGGAACAAGAAGGCCCTGGATGAAGAAGAATCCGAGCAATGGACCAGAGTGAATCGAAGACTTTCAGGATTACAAAGTGACTTCTTTCTTCCTAGCGACAATTCAAGTGATGATTTTGGGAAGAAAAAAGTAGAAATCTACCTATTTTTGGATATCTCTGGTTCTTGTTCGAATGCAAACACACAATTCGTGCAAGCGGCAAAAAGCATCCCAAAGAAACACTTTGAAATCCATGCTTATGTGTTTGATACAAGGGCCAAGGAAATCAACCTCCAAGAGAAAAAGATATATGACGGAGGAGGAACTTCCTTCTCATGCATAGAAGATGCTCTGCTGAGCAGGAGCAAATATCCCGAAGTAGTTTGGGTATTCACAGATGGAGAAGCAAATCCTATAAGCCCCAAACACCCAGAACGATGGTCTTGGTTCTTGCTTCCAGGGGGAAAAACACGACACCTTCCCAGAAAGTCAAAAGTATACAAACTTGCCGACTTCGAGTGAAAAAGTGAGAAAACCAAAGAGAAAGTGAGAACTAATGAGATTTCATGGGTAAATCAGCTGATTTTGGCGATTTTAGACATTTTACTCTCCTCAAGATAAGTAGTAAGATATAAGTGAAGGTAGGAAAGGGAAAAGAGAAGATGATGTCTGGTATGCTGGAAACCCCTGAGAAGGTTCTGGAATTTGCTCTGGCAGGAAATGCCACTTTTACTCTCAAGAGCAAGATTTCTGGACTTCACATGACCTACAGAATCAGGAAGCCTGGGGATGAATCTCCCCACTTCGTGGCTCTGATGAGTGGCCCAGATAATGAAGGAAGTTACCAGTACTTGGGCACCATCTTTTCTGGCAAGGTTTACAAGCACGGAGCAAAGAGTAGGATTTCCCTGGAAGCTCCTTCGGAAAAGGTATTCAACCAATTCTGGGCTGCCATTTCCCAGAACCGAATTCCTGCCTACTTGGAAGTCTGGCACGAAGGGAAATGTGGAAGGTGTGGTAGGAAGCTTACTGTCCCCGAGTCTATAGCCACTGGAATAGGTCCAATATGTGATGGGAGGATATAGACAAAATGGACGTCAAAATCTGCGATGTATGTCTTATCCAGGGAAATGTTACCATACTCAATAGTAGATGGTTGGCTTATGGATGGACAAAGAGTGGAATCAGAAAACTCCACCTCTGCTATGGCCACAGTGGAACCAAAACCCCTAGCATAGAAGTACACTCCCAGACAGTTCTGGCGGCAGACAGAGCCTTGAGAAATCTAGGAAAGTAGAGGAGCAAAAATGAAAGCTTCTGAAGTCCGCAAGGTAACACTCCTCAACGGAAAAACCCGTTACTGCGTCTTTACAACTCCCGAAGAGGTTCAAAAGGAGCTTGAGTCCCAAGGCCCATATCCGGAAATCTGTCTTTCGATAGATGTGGAGGAATGAAATGTTCCCTGTAACTACTTCACAAGTGACTTTGGTCAAGGATGGATTCTTCGGGGAGCACATGAACTTGGGACTTATCCCTGGGGAGTGGCCAAGCAAAATACTACTGATAAACAACAAAGGAGAAGGAGTTCTTTTCAATCGCTCTCTGCCAGTGATTCAGCTGGGGAAATTCGTAGGATTCAACTACCAAACGGAAAACAGCATAGACCTAACGGTATTCGAGAACTAAAGGAAAAAGACAATGTGTGACTGCGACAAAACATTGGCAATTCCAGATGTGGGAAAACCAAACTCAAAGGACTTTTTGAAATACTGTCCCTGTGCATGTTCTTGCCATAACGGAAATGATGATATGGCTCGTTTGTGCGGAATGGACAAGTTCAAGAAGTACTTGGCTTCGCATCCTTCTCCGCCAGTAAATCTGTCTTCAATCGCCGTTGTTTTCCGCTGGAATGGGGCAAAAGCATATATTGGACCTGCGTATCATTTGCATCGTGGCAATTGGCCTTCCTATATTTTGGCAGACTACATTACTACTGCATAAGGAGAAAACGAAATGGAACCAAAACTTGTATGGGGAAAGCCAGGAAAAAAGAGTCAAGAGAAGCGAAGTAAAGTACATCAGATATTGTAGATATTGCAAGAGAAATGAAACTTTTAATTTGGATTCTATTCCTGGGAACCAATGTGGATACTGCGGAAGCAACAATACAAGCTCTTGGAAGGGCACACTGTCTACAGTAACAGGACATCCTGACATCAACCCATTCGACATGATTTTTGAACAAGAAGAGAAAAACCAAAACATGTCCAAGTATTGTTCTCATGTAAAGGATATTCTTGAAGAGCCTGCAGAAACTCTGGGATATGAAGAAGTTACTGTGCATGGAGAAACCCATATGTTTCAAATCCAAAGATGCACAGTTTGCAACAAGGTATATGTAGGAACAAAGCCTTTGACGGATTATTTGATTCGGAAACTACAGGCAGATTTTGCCGAAAAGAGAATTGCAGAGACATGAGTAATCTATCAGAGCGAATAGTTGAATACATCCAGAATTTGGATGGCGAAGTTGCCAGAGAGATAGATGTTGCCAATAAGTTTGGAACATCAAAACAATATGTTCATCTTCTGGTAATAAAAAACAAGTTAGGAGATAAACTAGTAAAATACTCTTTGTCTCCTCCTGTGCTGTGTTCTTCCTGCAATGCCAAAATTTCCCCAGGAAGAAATCTTTGCAGTGTTTGCAACAAAAAGAGTAAACTAGTAAACTTCACTTGTCCAGTTTGTGGAAGAGACTTCCAAAGGAAGAAGAGTAGCGTGAATTATCTTGCCAAGAAGTTCCCTGATAGGAAGTTCTTGTGCAGCAAGAAGTGCAATGGCTCTTACCAAGGCTCCAGATATGGATTTCGAAAAAGTGAGAAAACAAGCGAAAACACATGAAATCGTGAGAACAGATGAGATTTACCCTTGAAATCGCTTGATTTAGACTAATTTAAGTGTTTTTAGACATTTTACTCTTTCCTAGATATGTAGTAAGATTATAGTGTAAGGGAAAGGGGAAGGTAAAATGGACAAGATTCTTGAAAGCCTCGAAGGAAACGAAATCTGGTCCAGGCAATTTGAGGGATGCGTAGTGGTAAGGGGTGGCAAAGTTATCAAAGACGGAAAGGCAATAACAAGGATTTCAAGAGCTCAAAGAAATGAGCTATTTCAAGAAGCCTTTGAAAACGAGTTCGGAACCAGGGACATAAAGGTTGTTCTCCAGCAAGAAGGAATTCTGTGAAGGAGATATGCAATGAAACTCCTAGCTGAAAGGCTTCCGAAGGAAATCCGCGAAAGGCTTCTGGAAAAGATCAAGACCCTGGAACTAGAAAAGAGACCCCATTTCCAATTGAGGATGGCAGAAAAAGGAATCACCTGGCACGAAGTAGATGGTGCTCTTCGAAGCCAAACCCTCAAATTGATCGAAGCCCATGATGAAGTAGGAACCAGAAGGTTGCTGGTAAGGGATACAAAGGGAACTTGTGTGGTGGTAGACATTGATACCAAGGAATTGGTTACCACCTACAAGAACTCTTCTGGGGATAATCACTCTACTTTGAACAGGTCGGTTTACTTCCAGGGACAACTTTCCTGGGGAATCCTGAAGAAGTGGGCATAAGGGAAAAGGGAGAGGGAAGAAAAATGGAAACTACTATCACTCAGCTGCCTGACTTGGACTTGAACAAGCTTCGCGTCTATGTGGGAAAGCCTCATACTTGCATGTGTGGTTGCAACGGAAGATACTCTACTGCAAGTGCTCTTTCTGGCAAAGGCAAGGAACTTCGGGGATACGACTTCACTGAGGAAGACATCTCCGATGCCAGGGTGAGGAGGGTGGTGAACAAGATTCGCAAGAACTCTCCGATGGAAACTGAAGTTCTGAACGGGAGCATCTTCACCGCCATCATCGGAAACACTCAATACACCATATATGTTGATGAGAAGTAGATTGAACATGAAAGCTGCTCCGATGCATCCCTGTCCTAACTGTGGGGTGAAATTTACTGGAGGGGCTGACTTTCGGTTCTGTCCAAGCTGCAAGAAGCCCTGGAAGAAGTAAAGGGGAGTAGCAATGTTTCCGCACCGAACTTGGCTCATCCAAAGACTCCAGAAGCCCCAACCTATCCGCTTGAATGGAATTGAAGTAGACAATCCCTTTTTCTTTGGTGGCGGGCTAAAGAATGGCGGCCTATCGAATGAGGCTATGAATTTGCTCCGAGGAATCTTCAGATTCGATTATATGGGTGCTTCCGAGTTTGAATGGGGCGCAGTTCCCAATGCTCTGAGAAACATGGCGAAGCAATCCTCTGAAGGAAAACTTACAACAGACCTTTACGAAGTTGCTCCTGGGAAGGTTGTGTTCTATGTCTGCCACAAGGATTGGAAGAAAGATGTAGAAGCACTTCTTGACAAGCTCTACAAAGGAGACGACTACAAGTGGCTAAAGGAAAGTAGTCACTTCAAGCGGTCTCTTGATGAAAGCTCTGATGTTCTGGGTTGGCTAGAACTAGACAACGGATTCGCATTCTTTAAGGACGAAACCATGTTTGGAAAGTTCTCCAAGTTGATGGGCATAAAGTAAAAGAAGAAATGCCCCAATAGCTCATCTGGATAGAGCGCGAAGCTTCTAACTTCGATGTAGAGAGTTCAAATCTCTCTTGGGGCACCATAAAAGAAAAGAAGGAAAAAACCAAGATGCGAAAAATACTTAAAATAGAAGAGCCAGGCAAGGAAGACCGAAGGTATCGAGGAGGTATGTATAGGGTCTGGTTCGAGGGGCTGGATTTTCCAGCATACATGCTTGGAGACCACTATGCAATCATGATGTTGGAGAGAATGCTTCTGCTTCAAGTACCAGAGGAAAAGAGAGATGATGCTGAAAAGCTCCTGGACAGATTGCTTCAGGCAAAATACGAAGTAGACCAAACAGAGTTCTATGAGAACCAAGCAGACTCCTCCGAAGCTCAGGAGAACTAAAAATGACGGAGAAGCAACATGCAAGAATTGTTCTTGTCTCTGTGATTGGGGTCTTGGTGGGAATAATCCTGATTGTTAGGTGGCTATCATGAAGCAAAGGGTTTTCGTGGATGTAGACGATACTCTGGTTCTGTATGTGAATCCAGATGATTGCTCTGCACATCCCTTTGGTGCCATCAATGGAGAACCATTTGTTCCTAATGAGGAACTGATAAAGAAGCTGAAGGATTTCCAGGGCGATATTTTCATCTGGAGTGGTGGGGGCATTGCTTACGCCAGGAAGGTGGCAGAGATGGTATTGAGAGATTCTATAGAATGGATTGCATTGGGAAAACATGATTCTTTTTCTCTGGTTCGTCCTGGAGATATTGTGGTAGACGACCAATGGTATGAAATGCATACAATGAAAGATTTTGGTGTTCATGTATATTCTCCAACAGAGGAGTGGAAGTAAAATGTGGCCATTTCATTCTCACAAATGGGAAGTCAAGGCAGTCTATCACACACAAGACCTAAAGGGAAATTAGACTCTAGAACAACTGCAAGACAAGTAAGAAAGATGGAGCCATAGCTTAATTGGCAAAGCGTCGGACTTTTAATCCGCAAGAGTTTGGGTTCGAGTCCCAATGGCTCCACCAAAGAAATAAGCAAGGTTCAGCTTCTACATACTAGTACTTAGAGTACATCATATATAGTACCATTATATGTAGAGAAAGAAGAAAATCTTTCCTCAAAAGTATAGAAAAGGTATATATTCTTGAAAGAAGAAGGGGAGGGGAGATACTTTACCAAGAGAAGAAAATATTCTTTCTCACCCAGAAAAACAAGAAGACTTCTTTTACCAAGAAAAAGGAAAAAAAGATAAAATGAAAAGTCACTATACGAAGATTTTTGCATACTTAAGTACTAAGATATATAAGTGTACATATACAGTACACTCTAGGTTCTAAGAAGATCTAAGTACTAGGGTACATTAGTACTCTAAGTACAATATATATATATATATGGGTAGCTTCGAAATCTCGAAAAAAAGTATAAAAAATTCATAAAAAGCTTTTGGTTAAAACCAAAAAAGGAGACAAGCTAATGGAAAATCCTACACTTCTGGCATGTGAAGTAAGTCTCAGAGAAGGTTTTGAGGAAGAAAATCCCGTAAAAATAGAGAAGACACTTTCTCTTTTGCAGGGATTTTTCTACTTGTTCATGAAGCAAGAGAGCAAAGAAGGAATGCGAGAGTTGGGAATGGAAATAGCAGATGCAGTTTCCAGAATTCCTCCCTTTGTAGATTCTTTTCCCGAATATGTTGGGAGAGCAAAAGCACTTCTTGGGTTGTGTGATTACTACTCTGCAATTTTTGTGCCCAAAGAAATGATGGACAAAATTAACCTCGACACATATTTGTTAAAAATATTAATGACCGTTCATAAGTGTACTCCATATGTAGGTTCTCATCACCAATGCGAGAATCTTGTTGAAATAGGATTTTTGCGCAGAGAAAAATGGGGAAATGTCACCATATATTTTCTTACCTCTTATGGAAAACATCTGGCAAAGAGAATAGAGCAAAGCATGAAGCTCCTGGGCAGGAATGACTTTTAGAAAGACAAAAGTATACAAATGTCTCTGGGAGGGTATATAATATAACTGGAAGAAGTAAACAAGGAGGTTTTTAATCATTGTCTAAAGGAAAATACGAATTGTATGATATGCATTTCCTTGTTCCCAAAACATGGAGAAATGAAGCATTTGTTAAACTAGGTAGCAAGTGTGTTTTCTGTGGAGGAGTAGATAAAGTTTGGGTTCGGCACATTTTGCCTGTGAATGAATATCCTGTGTTTGCAGACAGCAAAGAAAACGCTGCTGCCATATGTGGTGAATGTCGCAAGTGGGTCAAACAAAACAAATCACCAGACCAATTAACAAAGATTCTTCTGAATATTACAAAAAGCTCTCTGAAGTATCCGCCAGAGGAAATCTCCAAAGAAGAATATGATTCTTTTTGCAATGAAAAAATCCAACAATGGACTGAGAAGAGAGAAAAAGAAGCAGCCGAAGAAAAGATGCTTGATGAGGTAAAAAGAACACAAGGATTGGTTGGACATATTAGGGCGAAATGGGAAATACAGAATCCATCACCAAAAGAATCAAAGTACAATGTTCAGTTGCCACTAGAAGAAGAAATTGAAGAAGAGTATGAGTTATTTTGACTGATACTTACATTATAGAGATTGTATTTTAGGTTATAAGTAAAATGATTGTAAGAATTTTCAAGAAGTTCTCGAAGCTGATCGGGAAAAATCAAAGATAGAAAATCGAAGATCTTTGAAAAAAGAAAGATACTGCAGATACAAAAATATGATACTTTTGCCCTAGAAATTGTATTTAACAAGTGAAAGATAAGGGGTCTATAATAAATGTCAACAGAAATAGACTATATAGAGCTACAAAATGAAATCCGCAAGATGGAAAAAGGCTCAAAGCTATTCAAATTCCTCAGGAGGGAATTAAAGGCAAAGGGAAATTGGATTGATAGTCCCAGAGGTTCACATCCTTTTCCAAGAAAAAGAAAGAGAACTGCATTTGCGAATTTAGAATTTTCCCCTGTAGAAGAAAAGGAAAAAGAAAAGCAATCTTCCTTTCACGCCCACATATGTCCAGATGGAGTCTTCTATACCTGGAAGCCAAGAATAGAAAATCCCCAACAATGTCCTAGGTGCAAACAACACAGGAAAGAAATTCTAATGAAAGATCAAGCAATGGGAAAAAAGGAGAAGTATATACACCCAGCAATTCCAGAAATACGAACTCAGATAGAGTGCCCAAATTGCCAGCATAAGTGGATGATTAGGAGAGAAGCAAAGAAGCGAAAATGTCCTAGATGCCAAAAGCTCGTTGAAAACAAGCTACTTACATCCTAGACCTTGTATTTTAGGTTATAGATAAAATGATGGTAAGAAAAATAAAGGAAAACAAAGCTGATGTATACAGTATTGATAATTCCAGACTTCGAAGAAGAGAATGAGGGATATGATGAAGAAAAAGGATATCCAGGAGGAATCGAACCTGGAATATATAGTGTAAATGATGTTGCAGAGATGCTTCGAAGGAATGCAGAGAATCCAGAAGCCATTAGATTCATTGCAGATATGATGGAAGAGTAGAGAAAGAGAAGGCTTATTTGGGTATATAATTTGGTTACTGTATTAATGTCTATATCTAGAAGGAAGCTGGGGAGTGTCTTTTTCGAGGCCCGAAAATATGGGGAGAGAAAGATAAGGGGTTTATTCTTTTTCTTCAAGGGCAAAAGTAGGAATGAGCAGAAAAGAAGAGAACAAAGATGGCTTACATTGATTATGCTGCTGGATTGTGGCTGATAATCGGAGTTATTGCAGGAGCTCTTCTGGCAGAATTTGTTAGAAGATTCATGGACTAGCATTTTTCAAGACGAACAGCAAGACGAGAGGACAAAGCAAAGGTGATAGAAAACATTGCTTTATTCGCAGCGGGAATTATTTCAGGATTTTGCATTGGGATGGTACTGTTCTGGAAGCCGAAAAATCTTTGGAAGTAGGAGAGAATCAAATGAAAGAAATCGAAGTTGAAGAAATGGGATTCAGGCCTATGCCCATCATCAAGGAAATGCAGAAGGTGAAGAAATGGCAAGCAGATGATGGACAGGTTTTTGACAGCAAATTTATTGCTCAGGCGCATGAGTATTTTCTGGAACTAGAATCTGAATATCAAAAAGAATATGACGACAGAGGCGATTCTTGGTATTTTGTCGAGTCTCCAGAAAAATGGGTTCGTTTTGTCGAACTTGTTACGCCGACTTATGGGGTAATGAGCAAAATAAAGCCGCCATCATTTCCTGTGTGGACTTTGATTAGCAACTCTGAGGATAGTCGCTATGAAAATGACTATCATTTCTTTACTCGGAAAACATTGGAAACATTTTTGATGGTCGAAAAACTGGCACACTAGAAGAAAGAAAAAAGATAACTTAGAACCAAAGAAGAATAAAAGGAGTTATCTTCTGATGCAGAAGAGAAAAAACGAAAGAAAACAGCCAAAAAGGTAAGAAAGAAAGTGAAAAGGCTTTCTTTTTTGTTGGAATAGGCGATTCCAAAAGGTTTACTATGTGACCAGGAAGGTAGTAGAATATATCCAGGGGAAAGCGATGCGCACCTATAGTACAGTGTCTGGGTGTGCCAAAGAGGTAGAAAATGGTAGAACTTCTTCTGTGGTTTGTTATCGGCCACTTTATTGCAGACTTTCCTTTCCAGTCAGATTGGATGGGAAAATACAAGGCTACACATTGGGAGATAATGGTATATCATGTTCTTGTATATGCAGCTGGTGTTTCTTTGGTAGTCAAAATAGGAACAGGAGATACTCTTCCTATTTGGGCTATTGGTGTTTTGCTGCTTTCACATCTTGCCATAGACCCATTGAAAGTCAGATATAAGATTGGGAAGTATATCTGGCTAGACCAGCTTCTTCATATGGTTGTGATTCTGGGGATAGTTTGGGCACTGGTGAGGTGAAAAGATGGAGTATGCAAATAGTTGGCGTGATGTTTCAGACAAAGAAGTTATTGATTTCATAGAAGCCGTTTATGCTCTTCAGGAGAAAATGGTTCCTGTGGATTGTGACAGCGACTATGCTGTTGAAGTAAGGATAGTGGACAGGAGAAAGTTTGAACCAGACCATTTTGCTCTACAGCCTTATTTGAATGAAGAGATAACGAATTGGGATGAGTGTTTTGAAGTAGCTTTGCGGAATCTATCTACCGCACAAGAAAAGCTCATTTTACTAGTTATACAAAGAAAATCGTCAGCAGGGAAAAACAGAAGAAAAGTTGAAAAACTCGTATTTGATTTTTTGCGTTTTTTCGCAAAACAAGGGGCCAAAGATGGTTAGGGGTAGAAAACTACTGCCCTCCCAATTTTCTGTATATTTTTGGAAGAGGCAGTCATGAAAATCTTCAAAGAGGGAAATATTTGGGCTGCAGAGTCCCGATTCCATGAGAAAGACATTCTCAAGGGAGCAGGATTCTGGTGGGATCCGAATCTGAAAAGATGGTATACCAAATCCCCAGAAGTAGCTGCAAAGTTGTCGCAATACACAGACGAAGATACAGCCAAAGATTTTCAGAAGCAAGCGAATGAAAAGGCTTTTGCGCTAAAGGCTTCCAGGGCTATTGATTCAGGATACAATTTCCCTTGCCCAGAAGGACTTTCGTATTTTTCCTTCCAGCGGGCAGGAATTGCTTATGCATTGAATCGTTTGGGAATAGAGAAGCCTTTCCAAGAGCTTGAAGGAGTCCCCAAATTTATTCCTGGAAGAGGTGTTCTCATAGCAGATGAACCAGGACTGGGAAAGACAATTCAGGCAGTTGGAGTTATCAATTCCGATAAAGCCATAAAGACAGTTTTGGTTGTTTGTCCTGCTTCGGTGAAGATAAACTGGAAGCGAGAAATCCAGAAATGGCTTCTGGAGCAAAGACTTGTAGGAATTCATTATGCTGGAAGGCCAAAAGAAGCAAATATTGTGATTGTGAACTGGGATTTATTGGGCAAAAAAGAGGGTGGCACAATCACTGCCCTTCCAGAAATTATAGACAAGACTTGGGATTTGGTGGTAGTGGATGAATCCCATATGGCAAAATCACCAAAAACCATTAGAACTAGGGCGCTGAAACAAATTGTTAAGAAGGCAAAGCGCAAGATTTTTCTCACAGGAACTCCTGTGTTGAATCGCCCCATAGAGCTTTTTCCTGTGCTCAATATGATTGCCCCCAAGGATTGGGGAAATTGGATGTGGTTTGCCAAGAGGTATTGTGGCGGATTTGAAGGAAAATGGGGTTGGGATACTAGTGGAGCTACGAATCTTGATGAATTGCAGGACAAGCTTCGTGCGAGTTGCATGATACGGAGACGAAAGTCAGAAGTGCTTCTGGAGCTTCCTGCGAAAATTCGCCAGGTCATAGAGATTCCCCAAAATGGCTTTGGCAATATCATCAAAAAAGAGAGGGAACAGGAACAAAAGTGGGCAGAGGTAATCGCAGAAATTGAACTGGAAATAGATAAGGCTGATGTAGAAGACAGCCAAGAGAGATACAAGCTTGCCATTGGAAAACTGAATGGTGTTAAAAGAGCCATGTTTTCTGAGATGGCAAAACTTCGCCATGAAACTGCCTTGGCAAAAGTTCCAGAGGCAATCAATTTTATCAAGGAACTTCTAGAGGCTCAAAGTAAGGTTGTTGTATATGCACATCATCACGATGTGATATCACAACTGGAAACTGGGCTAAAGGATTATGATCCTGCGGTGCTGACAGGAGAAACAGATAACTCTGTGAAGATGGAAAAGCATGTTTCCCCAGGAGATAACCAAAAAGGTCTTCATCGGCTTGTAGAGAAGATAGAATTCAAGGAAAGAACTTCCGACAGACAAAAGGCAATTGATAGGTTCCAAAATGACCCCGAATGTAGAGTGTTCATTGGTTCCATCACGGCAGCAGGACTTGGAATTACTCTCACAGCTGCTTCAACAGAGGTATTTGTAGAGCTTGATTGGGTTCCTGCCAATATCACCCAGGCAGAAGATAGATGTCACAGAATTGGTCAGAAGGATTCTGTACTTGTGTATCATTTGGTGATTGATGGAAGCCTGGATGCAAAACTTGCCAGGGCGATTATCTCCAAGCAGCAGGTTGCAGATAGAACCTTGGACATAGAACCGCAAAGAGGGGATGATTTTGAAATTCCTGCGGAAGAAGAAATTGCTAGCAGTTCAGAGCAACCTCAATTGCCCAAGAAATCTACATTGATTGCTGTAGAAGATATGGATGAAATCCAACTAATACATAGACAGCTAAAGTTCATGGCAGGATTAGATCCAGATTATGCCAGAGCTACAAATGGAATTGGCTTTAACAAGTTTGATGGAGACATTGGGCACCAGCTTGCAGAAAGGATTTTTATTACACCGAAACAAGCGGCATTAGGGAAGAAAATACTGAAGAAGTATCACAAGCAGTTGGAGATGTTTATATGATTACTCAAATAGAGTTGGATTTTCTCAGAGAATCTAATGCCATCGAAGGGGTTTATGATGAGATGTATCTACAAGGAGCTATCTTCACTTGGGAGTATTTGAAGAAAGCAAAGAAACTTTCTCCTCAGATTATCAAGGATGCACATTCTATGCTGATAGCACATTTTTCGCATTTATCTCCAGATGAAGTGGGAGAGTTTAGACAAGTAGGCGTGACTATTGGAGGAAGATTAGGATTTACTTATGATTTAATACCAACTATGATGACTGAGTATTCTAATAGAGCTAATAGAGATTTGAAGATCTTAAAAGAAGACATGAGAGAAGAGCACATAAAAGCAAACCATGTATTCTTTGAGCATGTCCATCCCTTTGTAGATGGAAATGGCAGAATTGGCAGAATGCTTATGAACTGGGAACGAATAAGGGCAGGATTAGATATCCTGGTAATCAGAGAAGATGAAAAGGAGAAATACTATGATTGGTTCTGATCCGAAAAGCATAAATAAAGTAATGGTAATTGTACTTTCAGAAAGCATCAATACAATTCGGTGTGAGAAATGTGGAACACTATTTTCAGTGTACTTGATTACACAAGCATATAATCAAAATCAAGCATTTCCTCAGCAAATGGCTGATTCTAATTTTTGTTTTTATTGTGGGGTAAAAGGTGGAAAAAAGATTCTTAACTCTGAGGAAGGTGTTCAAGACCAAAGAACTATAGAAATGAAATCGTTAAGTATCTATAAAGTTCGTGGAAGTGACGATTTAGATGGTAGGGAAATTTCTAAAATTGTAGGCGATTCTGATTGGTTTGTTTATTTTTACCAAAGAGGTGATTATAACGGAGATGGATTTGCTGTTTGGAAGAAGAATGGAAAGTATTTGTATAGTGAACTAGGACACTGTAGTTGTAATGGCCCACTAGATGATTTAGATTCTATTGAATATGATTCCATATCTGAAATATTTACAATAGCTGCCAATTACGAAGATGGTAAAAAAGTTGTAGAAACAATCATTAAGGAAAGATTATGAACAGCTATACTTTGAAAAGTGTTTGGCTGGTTGCGCAAGGCGAATATTCTGATTATCGTGTTATTGCAGCTTTCAGCAGTGAAGAAAAGGCGGTAGCATATGTAGAAAAATACAATAGGCTGTGTGGTTCTAGCTATGACCAAGCAATGGTTGATGGTGAAATGGAAATAGACCCTTCGCTCGACAATATAACGGAAGTTACATATGTCAAAGTCATTATGAACGAAGAAGGGAATTCCAAAACAGAAGGCCCCTTTACAGTTTCTCCTGAGATAGGATTTGTTCCGATATCTTGTTTCGAAGAAAGACTTGATTTTTCACAAAGAAAACTTTCTGACAAGCATACAGGAATTTTCGATTTGGTTTCTATTGTTCGCACAGATAATGTACAGAGGGCTGTGAAGGTAACAAATGAAAGAAGAACACGATTGATTGCAAATGGTCTTTGGGGAAATAATATCGCACATATTGAAGAGGAGAAATAGAATGGAAATTTCTGAGGAGAAGCTTTTTGAACTGTGCATGAGTTTTCTTCACGAATTTGAAACGGTAGATTGTGATAATTGTGGTGTAGGAGTAGGTTCTGATTTATTTGGCCTGGAAGAGGAGCAAAAAGGCTGGTTCCAAGAAAAGATGGATAGCTTGAAGTTTAGAGTAGTTTGAAAACAATAGAAAAAGAAAGAAAAGTGGTGAAAACAAAAGAAATCAGTAGAAAAAGGTGCGTTTTCGGGTGATTTTGAGCTTTTACCTTTATATCTGCATAGTATAGAATATAAATGTAGGGGTTGAAGGTACATATCGGCTTGGGTACACAGGTCTGTAAAACCTGACTCTGTAAAAGGAGCGCTGGGGGTTCAACTCCCTCTCAACCCACCAAAATAACAAAAGGTATAAAAATGGCTGATGTTAAATTATGCAAGTCTTGCCGATGGAAGATGAGATTTGGCTTTAGAGATTGTTGTTGTGTTTTCTTATCTTCGTGTCCTAGAGTTGTCAAAGAGTGTCCCTTTTTTGAGAAAAAGAAATGAAGAAAAATGGTATGGAAAATAGACATACAGGGGATGATGTTTGTGAGCATCCAGAAGTAAAGCATTTGTCTAAAGAAGACAGAGAAATTCATGGCAGCAATGGAAGTTGCGTATGCAAATGTGCAAACTGCACGATCACAAGATTGGTCAGAAGAAAATGATTACAATAAAGAGGCGATTGTTCTTAAACAAGGAGTTGAGAAAACTTGGATACAAGCAACTTCGTGGTGAAGTTTTGACCGCTGAAGAGCAGAAAAACTCAGATGCAATGATGAAAGAACTTGAGGAGAAGAAAAGTGGCAACAACTGGGGCCATCCAAACTAGTAAGGTAATTACTGGAGCAGAGATAACCTTTGCTTGTGAGCTTTACAAGCAAGCAATGAAGGAAAAGGAGTCTGCAGAGCAGAAGATTCAAGCTGCCAAGGATGTGATGAAGACACATCTTGGCGAGGAAGGTTTGAGGAAGGATTCTCACCAAGGACTCAACTTCATGTTGATTGATGTTGGCATAACTACTACTTATGACAAGAAGACCTTGGAACTTCTTGTTCCTGCCGAAATTCTGGAGAAGGCCAAGAAGGAAAGTCTTCGGGATGAATACATCAGGGTGACAGGATTGGAGAAGAAGGGAGAATAGAGAAAATGACAAAAATGCCTATCACCAATGTCAAGGTAAAGCTTGTCGGGGAAGATGGAAATGCCTTCTTTATCATTGGGCGATGTCTGGGGATTATGACCACCTTCTTCAGACTGTGATGAAGTATGTGGATGTGGAGTGAGAATGAAACCGATTCCTGGCTCTCTAGAAGCAAAAGACCAAGATTGCACTTGCAGTGGTGAAAAAGAATGGCACGAACTCTTTCAGTGTTTCAAGTATTGGATTAGAGACGATTGTCCTGTTCACAGACCCATTCATTTTAAGGACAATAAATTCTTTGACAAAGAAGAAGTAGGAATCAAAATATAATGCAACAACAAAGCGAATTGGTAACTTGTGTTGTATGCGGGGAAAGGTTTGATTGGTTTGACAAGAAGGCATGGAAACCCTGCCCCAAAGCAAAGGTTACTGAATTCAGCACTGGTATGCACAGGGTTGCTGATGCGCCTTTATCTGTGAAGTCTTCGTCTGGAAAGAGGAAAATGAAATGGTGAAATTGGGACAAGGAAATCCTTTGTGGCTTCAAGGCGGAAAAACTCTTGCACAAGTAGAAGAGGGTCTGCAAGCAATTCTCCATCAGCTTGAAGATGTGAATCCTCCTGGCTCTCCTGCATTGGCGCAAGAACCGCGAGAAGTCCACGAGAGATTTGCCAGAGAAATGGCAGATAAAGGACTCATAGTTCCAGTAACAGTCTTCAAGGGAACAAAGCAAGAGCTTGAGGAGTTCAAGAAAAGCCACTGGATTCATAATCAGAGAAATATTGAGGCAATCAAAGAGGCACTTGAAGTCATCAGAAAAATTCGTTTGTATCGAGGCGAAATTTAGCCTTATCAGCGGAGGTGAACAAAATGAAAGAGAAAATCTGTAGGATCTGCAACCAAATATACGTAGGAGCAACCTTTTGTCCTACATGTGGGAACATATTGTTTGTACCAAATCAGTGCGAATGTGATTGTGTAATTCCAGATGGCGCAAAATTTTGTCCTGATTGTGGAATTCCCGTCAAGGAATTTTCCAGAGTCTGAAGTTTGAAGCCTCTGAGCATTATATCTAAACCAACAGGGCTGGTGACTGAAGCCAAGGACGGCTGGATTTGCGAATCTGAGGCCGCCAGCCCCAAGAAGGAGAGAGATGGTCAAGTGGAATTACGATGGAGAGTATCCTCCCGCTGAGGGTTAAGCCATGACCGCCCCGACTATCGAGACTACTCTGGAGGCTATCCAGGCCATCTGGCGGGAGATGGGCGCACAGTGGGACGCAGCGTTGACGGCCAGGGTTCGTGCCCACCTGGATGCGCTGGTGGTGGCGGTGAGAGATGAGGAGCGGGAGAGGCGAGAGCGGTTGGTTTGCACATTACTCAAAAGGAGGCACGATGAGTAACGGTGATACCGTAGGCAAGTGGTGCTGGCATGTGCACCACGAGGCGCTGTGCGAGGTGCTCACGGAGCCTATCGAGGTGCGGTTGGAGTACGTGCGAACATCGAAGCCGCCTCACGAAGTCCCAATCCGTGAGCGCTTGATGAAGCTGGTCGTTGAGCCTCTACCGACGCTGCTGGTAGGGGCTGGGGACGCCTACAAGCAGGCTTGGGTCGCCTACAAGCAGGCTGGGGACGCCTACAAG
>Ga0209210_1000736_pt1 | contig 31851 bp, 22 predicted proteins | sample RifGroA1_FD_183991 | JGI IMG/M metagenome (GOLD analysis project Ga0209210, IMG submission 183991) | Contaminated groundwater microbial communities from Rifle, Colorado, USA - Rifle Groundwater A1 (SPAdes) (version 2) | ecosystem: Environmental > Aquatic > Deep subsurface > Groundwater >...
TTTGGTGACAAATTCAGTTCAGGCAACCACACCGAGGGTAGGCGAAACAGCAGTTCCGGAAGTTCCTCCGACACCTCCTACGGAAGTCAAAAAAGTAGTCGAGTCTTTTGAGGAAGTTGAAAAAAGATTGGCAAAGAAATTGAAAGATATTCCATCTGGGGATCGAGACAAGGTCACCCGCGATTTTTACAAAGACATATTGGGCTATAATGTGAAACCAGGCGGAATTCTTCTTGATTCGGATATAATCACAAATAAGGACGGAAAAGTAGTTAAAAAAAATAATCCTTTCTATCTTAGCGAAAGGGAAGCTAAAACTAATGAATTCCTCAAAGAGGAGTTGAGGAAAAAAATTACAGCAACCCAATCTGGGGCTGAACTAGACAAAGCAGCAGATAAGTCTGTGCCGCCAGCTCCAGCAGAACCAATTCCAGCAGCAGAATCAACAGCAGAAGTTCCAACGCCCGAACCGGCAGCAACACCAGTCTTAGAAGATCAAGAAGTAGAGCTGACGATTAACAAAGCAACCGGAAAACTAGCTAAAGAACAATTAAAGGATATCTCCAAACAAGCAGCAACAGAGTTCCGTGCAGGAAATCCTGAGGATACAGCCAAAGCAGAAGCCTTATTAGCCGGATATGCCTATACTCCTGAAGAAATCGATAGCTTCCGTAAAGGAGTATTGTTAAGACAGAAAATCTTAAAGCCCATCTACAAAGTAGGAGATGCCATGGTAAATGCCGTAGACAAGATTCCTACTTGGAGAGGAAAGGAAAAAACAGCGGCTGAGGTTCTAGAAGCTCCAGCAGAACCACCAGGACCAATCGGAGCGCCGATGGAAACACTTAAAGCAGAAACTCAACTCTCTCCAGAACAGCAAGAGGAAATAAAATGGCTTACTTCTCTAGCTGAAAAAGAATTTCCAGGAGAAGAAAAAAAGACGGATAGAGAAACTGAAGTTAATAAATTTAGAGCTAATCTAGAAGTATTAAAATACACTCTTGAAAGAGCACGAAACACGTCTAATAATCCTTTAATAGTATTGCATGACGAAGAAGGAGAAAATACTCATATTGATGAACTTGGGGGCACAAGTGGGTTTAGGTCAATTGCGAAAGCCAATGAATTTTTAGAGGGAGAACTTAAATTAACTGAAACAGAAAGGACAGAACGAAAAGGAAAAAGAGAAGCAGATCTAAAAGCTAAAATTGAAAAATTTAATTCTATTCTTGGGTCATTGGGGTATATCTCTGAAAAAGGCGGAAATCGATTTGGTTCATTAATATTGATACGCAATAAAGAAGGGACAAGCGTTCATCCTAGCAGCACACAAGAGGGCGAATATGGTTGGACATCCTATACACAAGCCAATGAATTTTTAGAGAAAGAGCTTGAAAAAAGGAATACGAAACCTGTTGGGAAAGCTGCGCCCAAGGGAAACAGTTGATGCAACAGCTTCAACAGATAAGCCTGAAGGGAAATTAACAGAAGTGCAAAAAGCAGAAAAAACATACGAAGACGCAAAAAAAGCTAAAGATGAAGCATGGCATCATTACAGCAAACTTTTAAGCGAAGATGAAGCCTGTATTTCTGCAAATAAAGCTTCGAGCGAAACATGGCAGGAATATGAAAAAGCTTTTAATGAAAGCAAAATGGGGAGAAAAGCTTTTGATGATGGGCCAGGGAAAGAGCTTCATGACAAATGGCAGAATCTTTATGATGTTAGAAAAGGGGCAGAAAAAGCTTTTAATGAAGGGTCAGGCAAAGAACTTCATGACAAATGGCGGAATCTTTATGGAATTAGCGACAAGGCAGAAAAAGCTCTGAAACAGGCAAGAGCTAATTCTGGTTCCTAAGAATAGAAAGTACTCATAAGTCAGTTGTCAAAATTGAAATGTGTAAATTGCCGTCTTACATTTGCCCGGGGCATTTGTCAAGCGGTAGTGGATTTCGGAGCTACTTCAGTACTTTAGTTTTTAAATCTGCTGCTTGAGAAAGCCAAAATTTTTCTAATTCCTTTAAATCTATTCTAATAATCATGTGGGGATAATCCTTTAGCTCCTTGATTTTCAGAAGCTGAGAGACCATTTGTAAGGGGTCTATGTGCGTGTCAAATTTTAGTCTTGCTTTTTCCCGCAGAAAAAGAAACGGCCATTTTTCCTGCCTCATTATTAAATATAAATCAATAAAATCTCTGCTTTTTGGTCTCTGGTAAATTGTAAATACCTTATTAACTGCAATATCAATTAAGCTATCGACCCGCAAATTGCCAATCATCCTTGGTCTTTCCAATTGAATAAAGGGGTAATATGTGAATTCGGTTTTTATTACCTCACCGTCAAAATGAAGAAAAAATAAATTTCTGTTAAAACTTTGCTGAAAATCGACGCTCTGCATTTTTATCTTTTTCTGTATTTTTTTTAAAATTACCTGTATTGCCATTGGATCGACTTCGTCCAGGGAGAAAAAGTCTAAATCTTCCGAGTAGCGATGGCGAAGATAGTATTCCGCTAACGCGGTACCGCCTGATAAATAAAATTTTTTCGTAATAATAGCCTGCTTTGAGAGAAGAATAAGAAGTTGCCTCTGTCTTTTGGTTAAGATCGTTTTTGCCATAATAAAAACGCCAGCGCTTCTTTTTTCTTAGGGTCTATCTGTAATTTATCCCAATATTTTTTGACAAGCTTGGAATCAAGCCTTTCCTTATCCAAACCAAAATTTATAAGCTGTTCAAGTTTCCAAACAGCATATTCTTCGGGATTCTTTTTGAGTATTTTCGTATCGGTATTCCAATTGTGCATAGTTCTATTATACCAAATTATGCCAAAATTCAGGAAGGAGGGGTGTTTAATCGTGGTCTGACTTAACTGTAGGCCAAAAAAGCCACGCGAAAGTGGTGATAAGAACGGCAAATCCCAGATATTCCAGATATTGCGGCCAGTAGATAATGATGAAGGATGAATGATTAAGGATTAATGATTGGCCGGACAAGATCCAGCCGTTAGCCCAATTATTGACCAAAACATGCTCTTTGATTTCTTTTCCAAAGAAAAAAGGAAATATATTTACTAAAAAAGTTTTGAGATTTGATTTTTGATTTTTGAGATTGACTTGGTAGGCTTTCCAGCCTGAATCAAAAGATTGAGAATAAACAAGCGCATTTTTTGTTTCATTTAAAGCTTCGGAAGGGTAGGTTTCTATTTGTGAAAGTTTTTCGTAATCAAAAGGGGAGATTTCGATTGACCTAAGATTATTCACACTCGGACTGTTTTTAACAGAAAAATTATTAATATTAATGTCAAATCCCATGCCTGCATCAATAGGAGGAATTAAAAAAACATCTCTTGCGAAGCTTTTTGAACTTAAAAGATGAGTAAAAAGGTCACAACGCTTAGAGAGATAATTATAAACACATATTCTAAGCGGAAGTCCCTTAACGTTCCTGGAGGTAATTGAAATAAGATATGCTTTATTTCTTGAAAGAGTAGGATAAGAAAAATGTTCGCAAAAAGATCCGCCCAAAGAAGAATATTCGATAAATTCATCTGACTTTCCCAAGATAATATTTTTTTGAAAATTGGTTTTTTCTTGGGGATTTGCCGGAGAGCAATCATTTCCCGTATTTAAAGTTAGTTTTGGATCCAAAGTAGTGGAGCTGGAAAGGGAAGCTAAAATATCTTTGGAAATAATCCTATTCTGATTATCGATAATATTTCTGAAAGGGTAATAGATCGTATTTTTTTTAGGATTAGAATAGGTAATGTAATCATGATATTTAGCATATGCGAAATCATAATAGGAAATAGCAGGAGGACCAATGGAGACAGGATTTTCTATGATACGTACTCGCGGATTTGTGAATTTAGTTTTGTAAACTAAAAGATCGCCAAAATGAGCGATTTGCGCAAGATTTGAGTCATTATTCAAAAGCCTTTCTGTTTCCGGAAGAAAAAGAACTCTGTTGTCTGCCCCTTGTTCCGGGGCAATAATGCTTTTATCCCAAAGAATATAGGCAATATCGTATTTTTGTAATACATTGTTTAATTCATTTTGATTCTGGGAATAAATAGCCTGAGACATTTCCCGGTAATATTGTTCGTTTGATTGATTCCACCTGTCAAATTCCCGTTCCAAAACCGGATCTTTAAGACCAAACCATAAAAATCCCGCTCCTTGATATTTCTCGCCTCGCGGCGAAGCGGGCCAGCTGTAATAATTCCAGCCCCAAAAACTATGAATAGGTAAGGTTGCCACTCGACCATAAGGCTGGTTATTAAGTAATTTAAAAACAGAAAAGTAATTGGAAGGAATCTTGACCTTCATCAAGGGACTAATTAAATTGCCTTGGAAAGCGGGAAGCATGTAATAGATAAAAGCAATGAAAATTAAAATAAAAGAATACGAACTAAACTTTCTGATTAAAAGTTTTACGCCGAAGGCAAAATAGCAGCTTAAACAAAACATCAAGAGAATAGAAAATTTGGTGAAAGGGAAGCGTAGAGCTTCTTTAAAAAGAGGGATTACGTTTTGGAGAAAATTAAACAAGAATCCAAAAGGAGGATTATTGGTTAGAAGGAAAAAAACAGCCAGCCCAAAAATTGTCAGAAGACAGAGGGAAATTGCATTTTTTTTAACAACAGAATAAACCAGCCCTAGAAGGGCAATCAAGGATAGTCCATATCCAATAACTAGCACGATAGGTTGTTGCAGATGGTTAATCCAGACCTTCAGAAGCGGTCCGAATTCTCCGTTGCCAATATATGCGCTCCAGTTAAAAAGGAAGTTTTTTAAGATTAAAATATCGGGAATTACTCCAAAAAGCTTATTATTTGCAAAAGCCTCTTCGGTAAAAAGAGCATTGATTTTAGAATTACTAATTTGACTTCCTTGATTCAGAATAAAATATAAGTTTGGTAAAAGCCAAAACGCGTTAATTAATAGTGTAATTAAAATAATTTTAAACGACCTAATTTTAATTTCTTTTTTCCGGTTGATAAAATTGTAGGTAAAAAGAAATAAAAGAAGCGAGAGGAAATAGGTAAACCAAAGAGTGGAGGTGTGGGCGATTGAGGCTGAGAAAAAGGTAAAAATTGCAAATAACAAAAGATATTTCTTTTTATTATGTTCAAGATATTGAACAGCAAATAAGAACAGCCAGGGAAGCGTGGCAAAATGAGTGGCGAACATTTCTAATGGTACGAAAAAGTGCTGAATTGTCCCCAGATTAAAAAGATAAAATAAGGCTCCGCCGAAAGAAGCAATTTTGTTTTGAATGCTATCATCTTTTAATACCCCTTTTTTTATAAAAAAATACATTCCCAAAGGACCCAAAATTAAAGTAATAAAAAAATAAGAATAGCGAAGAAATGAAAGCGGTAAAATAAAGGATAGGGGATAATAGAGGAGCATTCTTGGGAGTTCTGAGGGATGAGCTTGGGAGGAAAGGGCTCCAAGTCCCTGATGTTCCTGCCAGACCCCAAACAAAATTCTTTTAAAATACTCGGGAAAATTAAATTCAGGATGAAGGGTATCCCAGCCGGAGAGGATTGTCCCACTTTTGTAATTTACTATCGCTAAAACAATAGATAGTAGGATTAAGATGAAAACGAAGATGTTATCTTTTAATACTTTTCTCATACGCTAAACCCTAGAGATTATATTGTATAACCTCTAGGGTTATTTGTAAGCCTACAATTAGAACCCTAACCGTTTTAATTAATATCCCCTATAAGCTGTGGTAGCCAATAGGACACGATTATCAGCGCCTATTACCAATACATCAACATATCTAGTTCCGCCTTGAATGCCACCAAATTTAAAAGTTTCATCTCTCTTGGCATTCACCAGGGCTTGCCATTCGTTCGGATTTGCAGGATTTCCATCCGGCATATTGTATAATCCAAACCAATTCTGTCCCTGAACAACATTTCTTGCATTTACTTGTCTAGAGTAATATTGTCCATTTCCCAAAAAGAATATGAGAGTTCCCCTATCAGCTCCTCCATAGAAAGTTGATGATCGTCCAAATCCATACTGATCTAGGTAATCAACAGTCATGGGTCCTCCTGATATTACGCCGATTTGATTAGGCCCAACAGATTTGTCAATAGATGTGCCATAACTTGGTACATAAAGTTCAGACGAAGCTGGTTGTCCTATCCAGTTCGGATACTGTCTCATATCCGGTGTTTGGTAGGAAGGCACGGAAGGTGCATACATTGTTGGTCCTGGTACTGTTACCGTTTCCTTTGGTCTTTTTGCTACTTCCTCAGCAACTTTCCTATCAAATTCAGCCTTTGCATCTTTAGCTTTTTGCTCTTCTGTTTGTTGAGCCTTAACGCCTCTATCAAATGCTTGTTGTGCAGTTTCTGTCGGCAATGGCGTTCCGGCTGCTTCGCTTGGCCTTGGTGTTCCAGCAATCGGGGGAATATTAATATAATTATTTACAGTCTTCCCCTCGCAACCCACTGCAGCGCCTGCCGTAAAAAGAAGAGTCAATACCGTAGCAGGTCCGACTAATCTTTTTGCTACTTTTCTTATTGGATTTCTTGATTTTTCTCCTTCTATATTGTTTTTCATATTTTCACCCCCCTCCCTTGATTATGGAAATCTTACGCCATTTATAAAATTGTTGATTGTCGTTATCGGGACGTTCCAAGGGAGATAAAGGCTAAGAGATTGCATTGTTGCCCAAGTTGCAGCAACAATTGCTGCGCCAACAACTCCGGCAATAATAACCTTTTTATGGCGTTTTATAAATTTTCCGAATTTTCTAAAGATATTTTTATTTTTCTTTTCTTCAATTTCCGTTAACAGTTTTTCTCTTCCTTCTTGTTCTCCTTTTTTTCTTGCCGCTTCTAATTTCTCTTTACATTCTTTTTCTAATTTCCTTCTTTTTTCTTCTTTTTCTCTCATTGCTTTCATCTCCGGTGATTCTTTGTCTTCTTTTGCCGGCCTGTCGGCTTCGGTTTTTTGGGCCTCTCTATCTTCCTTTTTTTGGTCATTGTTTTTATTTTCTGCTTCTTGTGTGGGTTTTTTCGGATATTCGATTTCGTCAAGAGGAATTATAGCTCTGGTTCCTTCAATATGAACGTAATCTTTTCCGCCAAGCTGACCTGCATATTCGGTTATTTTAACAGGATTACCGTTCCAGGTTGCAAGACCAATTTTTATTTCCGAGGGCTTCTGTTGTGTTTCTGCCTTATTGGTTTTCGTTGTGTCTCCTGCTGTTTCTGTTTTATCTTCTGGTTTTATTTCTTTTCCATTTTCGTCCCATTTCTTAAATTGTCCATCTTTCCACATCCTGTCCAAAAGATTTTCGGGTTCACCAACTCTTTTACCTATTCTCCCTGCGGTTTCCCATATTGTTTCATTTTTAGTTGGTTGTATTTTTTTGCTCTCTGTCTTTTTTGCTGGATTCGGGGCCTCAATAGATACTGTTTGCTGCTCAAGGTCTCTTTCAATCTTTTCAGCTGCAAGCCAATCTTCTTCATGATAGCCATGGACTATGTGTTCTGCAGACCTATTTCTTGCTTCAAACATGAAATAAGCGCGGTCAGAAACTCTTTTTCTAAAAGCTTCTGATGGATCAATTAATTGCTGTTCTACTTTCGATGGCTCAGCAGCTATATTTGTATCTTCAATTATGTTCTGATTAGCTGATGCTTTTTTACCAAATATTCTATCCCAATTTTCACCAAATTCTTCCTGAGGAACTCCGCCGGGAGTTTTATGATACATGTAAAAATTTTTTCTTTCTGTTGTCATGTTATTTTATCTCCTCCTTTTTGCCCGCATACTTTATCATAAACCATCCTGAAAGTCCAGCGAGGACAAGAGCAAAAAGTGCGAGGGCTTCTGGTCCGGTTTTTGGAGTTGAAGTTATTGGTACCGAAGAAAAGACCGGAAATCCTCCTTTTGTGCCTGTAGTTACCGCGACAGAAGGTGAAGTTTTCTGGATGCAAAATTGTGCGTTATCTTGACTGACGCTATTGTCATTAATCATAGCAATTGCCTGATTTATAACACAAACCACAGATCCTGAAGCGATTGGTATTTGTTCCGCATTAATAACTCTACCTACAACAGTATATTTGCGTGTTTCGTTTGGTGCCAGATCAGTAATGCTAAAAGAAAGGGTATTTGAGTTGGGGTCAAAGATTCCGGCTCCCGAACCAAAGCTTATATACTGGGGAAGGATGTCTTTTATACCTATTCTTGACACATTAGCATTTCCGGTATTAGTTACAGATATTTGAAAGGTCGGTATAAATCCGGGTTGGTATTTTGGATCATTAATGCTTAAGTTATCAACGAATTGATTTGTCTGAGGATTAAGTATTGTTTTATTTACGAGGATATTGTTGGTAGTAATGCAGCTTTGTCCACCGCCATAAATCGGCTGACATGAGGTGTCAGCAAAAGCTTTCGGCGCAGCAACCAATAACCAATAACTAATAACTAATAACGCAGTTAACCTTACTATCCCGCCCATAAGTAGTCGTAAGATTACCATAAGCTATAGGACAAGTCAAGCGATTCTGCTTACATCTTTCAAATGCTTCTTGACATTTAAAATGAGATGTGGTGTAATACGGATGGTTCTGCAAGGCAGAATCGCCTTCGGAGAAATTTCCACGAGATGTTTTAAATTTTGAAATTTCTAACTTAATAAAATAACCTTATGCCTTATAAAAAAGTTGTGCCTCAAAATGAATCTCTCAAAGTAGATGAAATAATTGGTTCTGCAAAGCAGAATTCGGAATCGGAGATTGTTAAGCCTGTTGTTCAGTCTGCGGTAGTTGTAAATGTTCCCGTGTCTCCACCGTTTCAGCCGCAACCTATAAATAATTTTGCCTATCGGCAAGAGCCTGCAGTTACTGTTGAGGTTTCGGGAGTTTTGGATATTCAGCCGGAAGGACACGGATTTTTAAGACCTAAATTTATTCCATCTGGGCGCGATGTCTATATCTCTCAATCTCAGATAAGAAGATTTATGCTTCGTCCCGGAGATTTAATCAAAGGGTTAGGACGTCCTCCCAAAGATACGGAGCGCTACTTTGGATTACTAAAGGTAGAAACGGTTAATGGTATTGCGGCAGATGATTCAATGAACAGGCCATACTTTGATGATTTGACTCCTATTTATCCCAAAAAGCAAATTATCCTATCAACCGGCGAGCTGCCTTTGTCAACCCGCATGATTGATCTGGTTTCGCCGATTGGATTTGGACAAAGAGGAATGATTGTTTCTCCTCCCAAAGCCGGAAAAACTACAATTCTCAAAGAAATTGCCGCCGGAATTGCCCAAAATTATCCCAAAGCTCATCTTATGGCAGCCTTGATAGGGGAACGTCCCGAGGAGGTAACTGACATTGCGCAATCTGTCAAAGGAGATGTGGTTGCTTCGCATTTTGACGAACCGCCGGATAATCAAACCAGAGTTGCGGAAATAACTCTCGAGCGGGCAAAAAGATTGGTTGAGACGGGCGTAGATGTGATTATTCTTCTTGATTCAATTACACGTTTGGCCCGCGCATACAATCTGTCTGTTGCGCCATCCGGCCGCACTTTGTCCGGAGGCTTTGATCCCGCAGCTCTCTGGCCGGCAAAAAGATTCTTCGGCGCAGCCAGAAATTGTCAGGAAGGCGGATCCTTAACAATTATCGGAACTGCACTAGTTGATACCGGATCCCGCATGGATGATTTGATTTATGAAGAATTTAAGGGTACCGGAAATTTGGAGTTGCATTTGGACAGACATTTGGCAGATCGAAGAATTTTTCCTTCAATCGATATTGCCCGCTCAGGAACAAGACAAGAAGAATTATTGCTGTCCGAAAAAGATCTTAAAAAGGTATCCACAATGCGTAGGATGATTGATATGCTTGGTCCGGAAGAACGGACAAGTATTTTTGTGGAAAGATTGTCCAAAACAGACACTAATGAAGAATTCCTCGACGCTCTAGGCAAAGGCTAGCCTCCTTCCTCGATGTCATCCTGAATTCATTTCAGGATCTAATTTCTATTTTTTACTTCTCTTGTGTCGACAAGAGAAGCAGAAGCTCCCGCCTATTCTCGCTTCATGCTTTCAGAGATTTGTTCATTTGTCGGGTGATTTTCACCCCCTCCTCAACAAGTTTGTGAGGAATCCCCCTGACGCATTCACAAATTTCTTCATGCATTTCGCTGCGAACGGCGTCATTAATAAATTTGTTTCAGCGCTCGCATATTGGAGTTTGACTTTCATTTCTTTCCTTTGCCATAAGTTTCCCAAATTTTATCTATAAGCGCATTTACCTCCTGTATATTTTCTGATGTGGTTAGGTTATTAGGGTCAAAAAATTCTTTTGTCTGGTATTTCTTCTGAAACGTATGCATTTCCTTAATCAGTTCAGGGTCGGTAAATTCACCATCTTCTATACCCAGATCTATTGATATTAATACTTCATACCACCAATTCTTTCTTACTTTGTAGTGTTTATCTGGATAATTGCTGTGTATTATTTCGTTGGGGATAGTGTCTTTATCTGCCATTTGAAGCATCCTTAGTTGTCTCGTATTAGGGTTAGAAGTCCCAAAACCTTCCGGTAGGTTGTCAGCGAAGGTATAAATCATATTTCCCTTCATAATACATTCTTCTATTCTATCGGGTGAAGGGATTGTATCTTCTCCGAGTTTTGGAATTTGGACTTCGCCTTTCAATAAAACAGGAATATTTGCCCGAATGTAATCCGCTCTTAAACAAGGGAATACGTATCCTTCAACGGGTCGGTGATTAAAATTATAGATATCATGTGCCTTAGAAGCAATTAAAAGCATAGCTGCACCTCTTCTCGTCAATGGTTCTAGGAAAAATCTTTCTCCACTTCTTTTGTCCTCAAGCCCTGGTTTATAATCGGTTACCACCTGAAAATTAGGAGTTTTTCGAATTATCTCTCCTGGATTAATAGGCGGTAATGGATCGTGTTCGGCTAACAATAATCTCTCAAGCATACGTGAATTATACTTCTGTTAAGACCAAATCGCAAATTTCGGTTGACTTAAGCAGTCAATTTTGGTACCATTTCTTCTCAACCATGATTAAACCCTCCCTTAGTTTTTTTTCCGCCGCCTGGCGGAGCGGTTTTTCGGATTTTTCTAAATTTTGCAAGTTCTTTTTCTCCTATTTAAAGAAAAAAGTTATTACAATGTCAATTGTTTTTGAATCTTATAAAAATAATCTTGTAAAACTATTTACAATCAAAAGAGGGCGTTATAACAGGCCATTTATGCATATTGCGGCAATGGGAGTTTTGGGAATTGGAGTAATTGTTTCACCCTTCTTGGCAGACACTTATCCTTTGTTTGAAGAGCAGCAAAATAACTTACAAATTAGCTCTCCGAATTCAAAAGAATCGATTGTTGTAAGCAGCGATGTTTTTCAAACCATAAAATCCGTAAAACCCCGGGATAAGATTCTTGATTATACTGTCGAAAGAGGAGACACATTATCTACTATTGCTGAGAAATTTGACATATCAATAGAAACCATCCGTTGGGCGAATAATTTATTCAATGATAATATAGCGGTTGGAGATTCTCTCAAGATTTTGCCTGTTACGGGAATTTCATACAAAGTTGCCAAAGGGGATTCTGTATATTCAATTGCGAAAAAATTAGATACGGAAGCTCAAAAAATAGTTGATTTTCCGTTTAATGATTTTGCGAATCCGGAGACTTTTTCTTTAGTTGAAGGTCAAATGCTAATTGTGCCCGATGGCGTGAAGCCCGCAGAACAGCCGACGTTTAGACGTCAAACTTATATTGCTCAAGGTCCTGTTGCGATTTCAGGCATGGGTTTTACCTGGCCGATACGCGGAATTATAACTCAATTTTCATCCTGGTATCATACTGCTTTGGATATTGCCACAAGCTACGGTACTCCGGTTGTTTCAGCCCAAAATGGAGCAGTAGAAAGTGTAAGTGTGGGAACTTGGGATGGGGGCTATGGAACAAATGTCCGGGTTAGAAATGGCGATGTCGAAACTCTTTATTCACACCTTTCTGGCATAAATGTATCTGTTGGACAGCAGGTGAACGCAGGATCAACGGTTCTGGGATGGATTGGTATGACAGGAAGAACAACGGGTCCGCACCTCCATTTCGAAGTCCGCAAAGGCAGCTCCCTAGTCAACCCGCTTCCATATCTGCAGTGAATTCGGTTATCGGTCTTCAGTTGTCTGTTATCAGAATCTTGTTTGCCAGTTGTCAGTCAATCAGTAACTGATAAACTGAAAACTGAATTTGGTGGACCCGAGGAGAATCGAACTCCTAATCTCTTTCATGCCATGAAAGCGCGATAACCGTTACGCTACGGGCCCAGCAAATTAAGTTGTGGACCTGCCGAGAATTGGACTCGGATCCCGGCAATGCGAATGCCGTGTTCTACCGTTGAACCACAGGCCCTTAAACTATTCAATTATTCTACCATAGCCGTTTTAATTTGCCTATTGCTATTTTGTTTTTGATTAGGGTATAATTACATTATATTAATCCATCCTCCTTTCTCTAGGTTCCTTTTAAGGGCAATAGATGAAAATGGCAGGCGGGAATTTAGAGATATAATGATAAGTAAAGTTTCAACAATTAGATCAAAAACAGCTTGTGTTTTTCGTGGAAAGCGAAGCCCGACTTCGCCAAGGCTACGTCGGGTGAAAGGTGGTGAAAAGTAAAATGGCAAATTTTCAAGATCAAAACTTAACTTGCAGAGATTGCGGTAAGCCCTTTGTATGGACAGCTTCAGAGCAAGAGTTCTATCAGAGCAAAGGTTTTCAAAATGCACCGGTCAGATGTCCGGCATGCAGAGCTCTCAAAAAGGCTCGTATGGATGGAAATCGTGGAGGAATGTCTTCCGGACAATCCTTTCCGATAACTTGCGCAACCTGCGGCAAGTCCGATACGGTACCTTTCGAACCGAAAGGAAATAGACCAGTCCTTTGTAAGGATTGTTTTAGAAAGCAAAGAGATTCTGCATAAGATTTTTCTTTGGTATCGAAAGTATCACGGCTTGTCCGCCTAAACTTTAGTGTAGGTGGACGTTTTAGAATTAATTCTTTTCGTGATACTTTTGGTATTTCCTCGGTTATCAGTTTTCGGATGTCAGTTTTCAGTTTCTGGTTTGCCGGTTTTCGGTTTACCGGTTACCGAGTAACCGATAACTGATGAACCTAAATCCGAAAACTGAGAATTGGTAACCGAATTAGCGTGAGGATTCAGTGGCGGTAGGGGGAGCCGGGATTTTCACCGGCGGATTTTGCGCAGGCAATTGCACTTCAGGTTTACTTACATTGAGAGTCTGATTTGGATCGGTTGAAGGATTAGTTTCTGCTTGGGCTTTGCCTTGAAGAGCGGCAATTTCTTTGTCAATTTGATCCAGGGAGGCTTTATCGTTGCTAACCAAACTTCTTACCGCTTGATATTGCGCTAAAGAATTCTGGAAATCCTTTTTTTGTTCCAAAGCATGGCCCAGGTTGTAATACGAATTGGCGTAATCGGGCTTAAGGGAAACCGCAATCTGAAATTGAGTTTGCGCATTATCCCATTGTCCCAGCTGATAATAAATGCCTCCCAAAGTAATGTATCCCTGCGGATTGTTGGGATCAAGATTTATTGCCTGTTGGGCAGTTGCAACCGCGAAACTTTCTGCATTTTGACCAAATCCAATAAGTCCCCTATATATAGAGGACAAATTTTGCCAGTTAAGATAAGTTTGAGGAGCTACTGTTACGGCAGCCCGAGCAGCATTTATAGATTGTTGTATAAGCGTAACTATGTTTTGCTGAATGGCTTGATTTGGGGCAGAACCTGCCGGCTGTTGAGATGCAAGAGTATTAGCCAAAGCAAGATTTGTTTGAGAAAAGACTCTGTAAAACCCATCCCTATGTTGGAAAGTTGAAATTGCCTGAGCTTGCTGTTGATACGTTAGAGATCCATTATTCTGAGCTGCCGAGACAAGAGACTTTTGAAAAGTTAAATCGGAAGCAACGTAGCGAGTACCGTAAAATCCCATAATTCCTACAATTATCAATATGATTACGCCGATAGTAAATGGCAGAATTAAGCTTTTTCCATTTTTTGCATGAGGCGTTTCCATTGCAATCAGGCCTTTTCTAAATGTTACGATTTGAAGTTCGATATCGAAAAATCTGTTTTGGGCTTTATTTATTAAGCCTTGGTTTGCTGCAAATAATCCCAATATCGTAAAGAGTAAGGTTTGACTTGTAAAATTCAAAGGCAGAAGAAGCGAAATTAGAAATAGGGCAATGATGGAAACAAGCATTTTATTTTGAGGACTTACGCGTATTTCCTTCAGAACCCTTATCAATAAAAAGATAAAAGCGCATATTCCAAGTACTCCGGTTGTTGCGAGAAGTTCAAGTGCAAAATTAGAAGATCTAAAAAAAGTAAGATTCCATAAATCCGAATATTGATTGAATGATGCCTGTTTCCATCTTGAGAAATCAACTGCATATGTTCCGAATCCACTTCCTAAAAGAAAACCTTGCGCTATGCGTCCCGAATCAAGAGAGATTTCGGAAAAAGCAGTTTGAAACCCTGTTTCGATTGGAAGAAGTGCGGGCTTATCCAGCTTAAAAAGAGCATAAATAGTTATAATTATTCCCATTAAGATAACAAAAGACGCTGCCCCGAAGCTGATGGCTTTGGTTAATTCCTGGCTGGACAGACTGGATATAGCCGTATCTTCGGAGACAACGTCTGCTTCTTTTTTGGCTTTAGACTTGAGAAGTCTGTAAAGATAATAAAAGGATATGGCAAAGACAAGTACGAGGTAAATTCCTTGTTCGAGTATTGATCCCAGCGGGGTAAATGTCTGAACATGAGTTCCCGGGAAAGGTAATATATAGATTTTGAAAAAGGACAAAATTGCAGAAATAGATAGTAAAACACTGCCTATAATAAGAGAGGACATAAGAAAAAGAAGCGAGTTCTTGTCCTTAACTATATTGACAATAAGGAAAAAGCCTAGTATGGCAAAAAAATAAGGAACAAACGCTGTCAATGCATCTGCTTTATTTACCGCAAATATGCTTGATGCGAAAGCGAAAAAAGCAAATAGAAAAACGGGAATGTCAAAAGGCGTTCTGCGAAGCTTCACGGATTTTTCAGCGAACATTTTTATAACCTGAAGGATTAAGAGAACAGTTACGATTCCTCCCAACAATACTTGTTTGGGTAAAACAATAGGATTAGTGGTTATGGTTGTAAAAACAACAGGAAATGCCATAAAAAGAACTCCCAAGAGGAATAAAGAAATATTTTGAATATACGAATTCAATTCGTTTTTTTGTTCCATTAACTTAGACTAACAAGGACTTTATCCAATGTCAAGAGGAGAAATGTTCTAGTTTGAGTCGATCATTAGGGCAAAAGTTAAGTTAAGATTGTACCAATAATGCAACCCGAGCGTCCTTTAATTATATTTTCCCAGAAATAAACTTATAGTTTTTATAATAAAAAATGTGAACAAAAAATTTATTGTTTGTTAGTTTAATTAATAATCAGCCAATTGAAGTCAATCGGGCGATTGGTGGGGGATTGAACCCCGACGGTGAAAGACCCGCCGTCTTGTTCCTGGCGGGTTTGACGCATTAGGAAAGGAGTCTGAGCGCTGGGTGTTCCAACAGGAGTAATGTAAATTACGGATTTGTTTGTCACAAGGGCATTTCTAATAGTGATTTCTGATTGGTAGGGAGCAATCTTGGCAATTCCTGCAGAAGAACTGGCTATCACTTCTGTGCTAGAAACAGCTAAAACAGGTTGAATAAGGCTAAAATTAAGTTTGGCAAAAGTGCCTGATCCTGAGGCTATTACATCTCCTGTTTGACTTATAGACAGAACGCTTGAACCGCTGGCATTGTTTACAACCAAATCGGATGTCGAAAGAGGAGAGATGACGTTTACAGCCAGTTTTCCGCCAACGGACAGATTGCCCTGGATTTTGATATTGCCATCAGTGTCAATATAAATCAATCCGCCCATGATTGAAAGCCCTCCTTGCCTAAGGCTTTGAAGGGATAAGTTCGTACCCAAAACTTCTATGGAATTTTCTGTGACAAACATCGTTCCTCCAATTGATAATCTTCCTGCAAGCGCAAGGTCGGAAAGACTGGTTGGGCCGAACACCATTAACCCTTGACTGAATTGAGCTCTCTCTGCGGCAAGGTCGGGTACATAGGAAAGTTGAGCAGAATAAGATGCGAGGTCTGCAAAATTAGCACTATATATATTAGAGATTGTTGTCTCAAGTCCCGTAATGGAATCAGCAAGAATATTTCCGGCTCTTAATGTGCCGCTAATACTTGCATCGCTTGTTTGCAATGACAAACTATTAATAGTGCCGGAAAATGAAGCATTACCCTGATCGTCAATCTTGGCAATTGCAGATCCAGACGAATTTTGAATTATGAATGATGAATCATAAATTTCCGCGGAAGGCGTTGCCAGTCGTACAATTAAAGATTCGCCTAGGGGAGAAATAATGTTTACAGACAGCTTATCAATATTGGAAATAGGAGATATTATTCCTGCTTGCCCCCCGAAGTCTTGACGAAGGGGGGATTCATTTACGGTTTGGACAATATAATCTTTCAGGTTTTGTCCGTTAACTATTATAGAGTCGGATGTAATGATTAAAGAGCTCGTGATAATTTCAGAAGCCTGAACTAAGCCCGCCCGGAGATTTGCGACCATAAGCTCTGTAAATGCTCCAGCTCGTTCAATCAACTTTTTGGAAGTATTATATATTAAGTAGTAGGTATTAAGTATGGGAGAATTATTAGAAACATTATTTTCTATACCTAATACTTGATACTTGCTACTTGATACAATTTCAAGGTCTCCGTTTTGCGCAAAATAAGCGCCCGGGTCATACCATGAGGCATTAACTAAGGCATAGATCTTAACAACGCGAACAATGTTTGATTTTAGAGGAATATCCGGAAAATCAATTTTGCTTCTATACTCTTTATTGTCGGGATCATAGAAACCTATGACTTTTGATTCATCTGCAATATTTAAATCTTCTAAGGCTTTTCCTATGATTTGTCCTGCTTTGGTTGCTTTTACAGCAACACCCGAAATATCGGATGTTGTCAGCATATCTCCTGTCTTGATCTCTCCGTTAAGATTTGCAGCAAATACTTCAATTTGTCCGACCAAGCCGACCGACACGCTTCTTTCTCCAAGATTTTCTCCTCCCAGGAAAGCAGGATGTTCGGAGGCAACTCCTATAATTTTATTATTGTCATTATCGCATTTAACAGCCAGTCCATTGTCTTTTAGGCAAACAACGGAACCATATTCTATTGCTTGATCTCTATCTTTTTTAAAATACTCGGCGAAATCAGCAACGCCATTTGTTTGATAAGTGATACCGTTAGACGCATTACTCTTGATCATACCCTGAATTAATCCGTTGCCATTAAGATAGGATTCGAAAACATTGGTTGCTGCACCGGCACCGGTAAAATTAAGTTTGATTGCCAAACCGGTTCCTGTTGCGCCCGCATTATAAATTTGCGCCGCAGCTGTTCCGGTCTGAGTATCTTGAACATCAAGCTTGTAAAGCGGCGCGGTTGTTCCGATTCCCACATTGCCCGCATTGAACCAGGAACTATTTGAGCCCGGCAAATTCGTTCCTGTTAATTTAATTAAAGCTGAAGCTGTTGAGGTTGCCCCTATTAAGAAATCAAGAGTTGTATTGCCGGGGTAAATTGCTCCGCTGGTCTGACTGAAAATGTTGGTGCCGGAGCAGGAAGAAAAAGAAGGCGTTGTTCCTCCCATAAGGCAATCGGAACTTGAGCCGGCTGATACTTGAAGAATTTTTCCTGATGCATTTGTATATAGAATGCCACCGTTTGATGATAGAGATGAAAGAATTAAATTAGATTTTATTGTAGTATTTCCGCCGGAAACGCCTAAATTAAATGTTGTAGCAGCGCCTCCCAGATTTAAGGTTGTAACAGTTGAGTTTAGAAGATTAAAAGACGTAGCCGAACTGGTTAAGTCGCCACCGTTTACGGCAAGGTCGCCGGTAAACTTACCTGTTCCATCGTTCTCTACAACGAATTTGGCAGTTCCCGAGGTAGAGGCGCTAATCAATACTCCCGTAGAGTTTTGATTGATATAGAGGGCCGCTTGCGCACTGGTAGTTGCCAAGATCGCGACCGTATCATCGAACTCTACCGACCCTATTGCGGACAAGAGGTTGTTATTGTTTGTGCTATTCTGTATGGGTTTTGAGAGATCAATTTTTCCCATTCCATTAGGCACGATTTCGATATTGCTATTACTTCCGGGAACAGTAGTCAAGGATAAAACTTTTCCCGAAAGCACAAGATTTCCCCCAATTGCCTGAAAAGTGTGTGCTTTTGAGCCTGCAATGCTCAAATTGCCTGATGAATCAAGAGCCAAAACTACGTTGCTTACTTTGGTAGTATTGGTAATTGGCTCAAGTCCCTGCAGAGTTTCGCTGTTAGCAGCATATGGAACAGTTGCCAGTTCCTGACGGGGTCGCAATTCAGGACTATTTCCGACCGTTATTCCTAAAAACAGTCTCGAATTTTGACTAAAAGTAGTATCGGGGATAGAAGTTTTTTTACCAAGAAATACCGAAAAGACTCCGTCAGAATCAGGCTTGACAGTATTATCTTCTTGCCAAAGAGCGGCTGCAGAGGATGCGTTTTCATCATCGTAAAGAGAAAAGAGAATCGCGGTTTCTTTAGTTATTGGTGAATCGGCAGAATCGGTAAGCTTGCCCTGAAAAGACAAAATTCGAGGCGGAGCGCTGATAGCAGCTCCCAACACAGCATTTCCTTTTTGCGTATCGGCAAATAGATTGATATATATTCCAAAGCCAACTGCGCAACTAAGCGTCATAAGTATTGCAAAGTGAAAATAATGCGTAAATGAATATGAGTGATATTTTTTGTACCAGTTTGGCCTTGAGTAGCGAATGTAATGCCAAATTCTCTCAGGGGTTGATAAGTAGCGGGTAGAAATGCTAAGCGGAGCGTAAAACTCTCTTTTTATATTTGATACTTCGTCAGATTGAATTGGGGGAATGATATTTTTTTTAAATATTTTTCTTCCGGTGACTTTCCAGAATAAATACTGTGTTTGTTCGAGGGCATTAGCGAGCGGTAAGATAAATAGATTATCAAAAAGAGAATTAATTCCTTTTGTGCTTTTTTGCATTAGTCTTATTGGGGGAAAGGAGGAATATTTGTCTATGCTTTCGGCTATCTGTTCTCGGTTTTCTGTTTTCAGACTGTTGTTTTTCTGTTGTCGGTTTATCGGTACTGATTGACTGAAAACCGACTGACCTGTATCTGACAACTGAGAACTGATAACTGAGGACTGAATTAATCCTTGACTTTTGGCCCAGCTCATGTAACTTCTCAAGGAAGAAAGTTTTCTGTTGATGGTCAGGGGAGAGAATTTGGCTGCTGATAATCTCTGCTTGTATTCTTGGATAATAGAAAAATTAATTTTGTTTAATAAGTTTCTGTCCGCTACGTCCCAGCTGCGTTTTACCAAAGCTGCTTCTTCAAGCCATGTAAAAAAACCTCGCAAATCATTGATATAGTTTTTTATAGTAAGATTAGATTTTTTATATTCATAAAGAAAGTTTTTGAAGTTTCTAATCATCCATGGATCCTCTTTCGCTAAAGTTTCGGCGGACGCAGTCAGCTTCTCGAGAGGGTTTTTGGATATGGTTGTTTGCGCTTTCAGGAAGTTAAAAAAATTGCGTAGGGAAGAGGTGTGCCTTCGCATAGAGCTTTCGGATAGATTTCTTGCTTTCCTATACTTTTCAAAGATTTGTAATGTTACTTTTAGCGGATCAAAGGAGAGATTAAATTCTTTCTCAAACCAAGCTATAAACTGTCCTACATCTGCTTTATAGTTTTTCACGGTCAATAAAGACCGTTTAGGCTTTTTGTTTACAAGAAAATTAACAAATTGCTGCAATAAGCTCATTTAGCTACGAAATTATACACATTATACTGATTATCTCTAACAATTTTTAAAATAAACATATACAATTAGAATAAGTAATTGCAAGGAACTTGTCAAGAGCCAAAATGAAAAATAATTGATATTTTATGATGCCGTTTGATATGTCTATTTTTTAACAATACGACTGTGAAAACTCAGTGAAAAGTATAGATTGTGGGAAAAAAATGATTATTCGAAAAATATTCGTAAGCTTGAACAGCGATTGTTAACCTTATATATATCAGGATATGTCAATCCTAAGCATTTATTTATTTCATTTCCAGTCATTTTTCTGTTAATTTCTTTACATTTTTTGACTTGTTAAAACAAGAAATTAGCAATCATTGTTGGGAAGCGATAAGCAAAGCTTTATTCTGCTTCAGGTCGTAGAAAAGCAGTAAACCGCAAGAGCATAAATAAAGTTTTAATTTTTCGGTTAGATTTTTATAAAAACTGTTTTATTTAAGTGGATGTCTGTGTTTTATTTTTTATCCCAAAAATTAAGAAGAAACGATGGGGAGGGGTGTATTTTTATGAAAATAGCTTAATTTGTCTTTTCACAGCTTAAGATACTCAAGAAGGTGAGCTCAAAATGAATCTTCCTAGTGGTCAATTATATTCCGAATTATACTTGTGCTCGATTTCTATTTAGGTACAATTTAAGCCTCTTTCTAACCGCGAGTGCTATAATTACTAAAGCCGCAATTATAATTAATCCTTGGAATGGAAAAGCAAAGAAATAAATAGTCTTTGCAAAAGAGGGTCCCTCATCAGACATGGAAATATTTAGAGTTGCAGCGTATAATCCCAGAAGAAAGCTTTCTTTCCATAGGACTATTGGATGTCTGAAGTCAACGGGGAATTTTTCCTTTGCACTTAGGCTGTCTTTTAATCTTAATTCCTGCATGTAAATATCATTTGGAATTGCTCGGATTGAGCCTGACAAGATATTTACGCTAGTTAGGTCGAGTTTCCCAATATTCTGTCCGAACATATTTTTTATGGTGATTTCACTCTTTGGTTTTATGAAATGAGCGCCTGTGTTTCTGACCCTGACCGTAAAGGGAACAGGACCTTTTTCGAAGAAGATATTGGATGAAAATTCTTCTATAGTGGTTTTGGGAATTTCTTTTGCTCCGATAGACAATAAAACGTTAGTTGCGATTCCAACTTGATTTATAGAAGAATTTGATTCGATCGGGAAGGAATTTGCAGATATAAACACAATTGAAAAGTAATAGTCCCGCCCGCCTGCTAACGCCTGAGCGTTGCTCTGGCGGGCAGATATATTCGTATCCTGCGGTATACTTATGCTTAAATTCAAACTTTTTTGTTGTCTTGGGCCTAATGTTATATTTTCGACGGGAATGCCGGCATCCAAAACCTGAATGTTTTTAAGAATTCCCAGAGCTTCTTTGGAGTACTCGAGTTCTCCGTTTTCTCCCTTGGTTTTAAAAAGCTTAAGTTGAATTTGAAGAGTAACTTGTATATCACTTTTGTTTTGGATGTTCAGCGGGCTGGTTACAGCTGTTGGGGGAATAGCGTTAATTAAAATTATGGGCGGATCAACGCCCAAACTCAAAGAAGCTGCATTCGCCGTTGAGGCGAAAATAACCCAATAACCCAATAACCCAATAACCCAATAACCCAATTTCATAAATCTTAAAAATTCGGTATTGCGATATATGTGACTATATTACTATAAGCGCCTTGAGTTTGATTTCCTGAGATGTTTATTTTGTAGGATATGCGGGCAACCTTATTGTTAGAGCCAATACCTGCCATAATTGAGACGGGATTATCATTGCTGGCAAGATCGGGAAAATGCTTGTAGGAATTAGTTTTAATAAACGAGCTATCGCAATCAGCTCCAGCTAGATTGTCGCAGCGATAACCGAAGCCATAGGTAAGCGCATTGGTCCATTGTGTGGCATTTTCAACTCCGCATTGTCCATTATCGCAAGTTGTATCAGGAATGAATGTTTTGCTTGCCGCAGCAGGGTTTGACTCGATTGGGGGAATTATTGTTAAGGGTTCATTCTCAAAGACTATTACGGAATATCCATAAGCAGTCAGGCTATTCATAGTCAAATCCACCGTGCGAATAATGGGATTGGTCGGACTAATAATTCCAAAATTAACCAGATTAGAAGAAAGCAAAATAGAAAAAGGAAGATTGGACGCAAGGTTTTCAAAGCCTGTTTTAACCTTAAAATTTACTCCCTCTCCAACAATCGGACTAAGATCACCAACCGTAGATCTTAACTCATAGTCTTTTCCTGATGTAACGCCCGAAATCGCATTAAAACCCTGCATTTTGATGATGTAATTGTCATTGGACATGGTCTGCGCCTGCGCCAAGGGCGCAGCATTTCGTATCTGGTATGAAGTATAAAGTATAAAGATTAAAGCAAGGCTAACCCTTAATGTTTTCAACATAATACTACATACATAATACTACATACAAAAACCTTTGATCGTAGGAATTTTGCTTTAAAATTATGATATACTCGAAAATGATGAGAAACTTAAAAGCGGACAGCATAATTCAGAAGTATAATGCCTCTGAAATTGAGGCTAAGTGGCAAAAAATTTGGGAGAAAGAGAAAATTTATTCGCCAAATTTGGATACTGCGAAAAAGCCGTTTTATAACCTCATGATGTTTCCGTATCCCTCCGCAGAAGGAATGCATGTTGGCAACATGTACGCTTTTACCGGCGCAGATGTCTACGGCCGGTTTCAGCGAATGCAAGGTAACGATGTTTTTGAGCCGATTGGTCTGGATGGATTTGGAATTCATAGTGAAAATTATGCTATCAAAGTAGGCAAACATCCGGCCGAACAAGCAAAAATCTCCGAAAAAAATTTCTACCGGCAGTTAAAAAACATTGGCAACGGCTTTGATTGGACGCGCACGGTTGAAACTTACAAGCCGGAATATTACAAATGGACGCAATGGTTATTTATTCAGTTATTCAAAGCAGGTCTTGCTTATCGCAAGAAAGCTCCGGTTAATTTTTGCCCATCCTGCAAAACTGTTTTAGCAGACGAGCAGGTGGAAAATGGTTTATGCGAACGTTGCAACTCAGTAGTTGAAAAAAGAGATTTGGAACAGTGGTTTTTCAGAATCACAAAGTACGCTGATAGGTTGCTATCTAATTTGACACAGATTGATTGGTCAGAAAAGGTCAAAATCGCCCAAAAACAATGGATTAGAAAATCCGAGGGAATCAATCTTCGCTTCAAAGTTAAGGACATGGATATTTATTTTGAGATGTTTGATTCTGTGCCTCAAACATTTATGGCGCAGACATTTACAGTTATTGCTCCCGAACACCCAATGGTCCATGAGTTAATTAAGAGTACGGGGCATGAGAAGCCTGTCATAGAGTTTATCGCAAAAATTAAGAAGAAAAAAGCAACAAATAAATATGATCTTGAAAAAAAGCCTGAAGGTATATTTACCGGCAGATATTTAGAATATACGCCAACAGGCAAGCTAATTCCTATTTGGATTGCCTCATACGCTATTTATGGATATGGAACAGGCGTTGTTAACTGTAGCGCTCATGATGAGCGAGATTTCATCTTTGCTAAGAAATACGGCATACCTTTGCATCCGGTAATGTTCCCGCAAGATCCTGCGGAAGCCAAAAAAGTAAAAAATCTTGAATATTGCTATCATCATGCCGAAAACGGGGTTTTACAGGAGCCGGTAGAATTTAAAGGAAGAAAATGGGGAGAAGTGAGACTAGGCGTTATTGAATTTATCGGAAAAAAAGGATATGGAGAAAAATCAGTTCATTATCATCTCCGCGATTGGTTGATTTCAAGACAAAGGTATTGGGGTCCTCCAATTCCAATGATTAATTGTGAGAAGTGTGGTTGGCAGCCGGTTCCGGAGAAAGATTTGCCGGTTAAATTGCCCTACATTGAAGATTACAAGCCTTTGGGAATCCATTCGGCAGGCTCAGGACAGGCAGGCAAAGCGCCTTTGGCAAGTCATCCTGAGTTTTACAAAACCAAATGTCCGAAGTGCGGGGGAGAGGCAAAAAGGGAAACAGATGTTTCAGACACTTTCTTAGATAGTTCGTGGTATTTCTTAAGGTATCTTGCTACTGATTGGAATGATATTCCATTCCCGATGCCAAAATCAAAAATTGAAAATTCCGCGCAGCGCGCGGCTTGGCTGCCGGTGAATATGTATATTGGCGGAGCGGAACATTCAGTGCTACACCTTTTGTACTCCCGATTTATTACGATGGTACTTCACGATTTAAAGATAATTAGCTTCGAAGAGCCGTTTACTCATTTCCGCGCTCATGGATTGATAGTTAAAAATGGAGCAAAAATGAGTAAAAGCAAAGGAAACATTGTGGTGCCCGATGCTTATGTTAAAAAATTTGGTGCAGATACGCTGCGGGCATATCTAATGTTTATGGGGCCTTTTGGTCAGGGAGGAGATTTTAGAGATACGGGGATTGAGGGGATGTATAGGTTTGTAAGAAGAGTATGGAGCTTGGTATCAAGCATCAAGTATCAAGTATCAAGTATTGAGGGTAAGGACGAAAGTCTGGAATTAGAGAGGTCGATGCATAAGACGATAAAAAGCGTTACGGAGGATATAAAAAATTTGAGCTACAACACGGCCATTGCTCACTTGATGGAATATCATAACGAACTCTCTGCTTTTTATACTAAATACAAAATACTTAATACTAAATACTGCAAAACTTTAATTTTGCTTCTGGCGCCTTTTGCTCCGCATCTTAGCGAAGAACTCTATCAATTGCTAGTCAATAAAAAGGAATTTTCCTCGATCCATCTTGCATCTTGGCCGAAATTTGATCCGAAGTTTTTGATAAAAAACGAAATGGTTATTGTAGCTCAGATAAATGGGAAGCTAAGGGGAAATATCATGGTTGATTCTGCGACTTCCAAAAATAAAGCTAAGATTGAGGAGCTAGTCAGAAAAGACGGTAACGTAGCTAAACATCTTGAAGGTAAAGCAATTAAGAAAATTATCTATGTCGAAGGAAAAGTAATCAACTTTGTGATTGCATAAGATGGAAACTCAGGAGCTCGTTGCTAAGTATTCTCCTCTGGTAAAAAAACACTGGCTTCCTCTGAGCCTGGGAATTCTAGGGATGATATTCTTTGCATATGGTTTGATAGGGTTACTCACGGCTAATAAAGCAGGCTCGGAAGACATCATTTTCGAGGCTAGCCCGACCGGCAGCAGCCAAATTGAAGCAAAAACGATTCTGGTTGACATAGAAGGTGCCGTGGTTAAGCCCGGAGTCTATAAATTGCCGCAGGATTCCAGAATTCAGGACGCATTAGTTGCGGCGGGTGGTTTGTCGGCAACAGCGGACAGGGAACATGTTGCTAAAAACTTTAATTTGGCAATAAAATTAACAGACGGAACAAAAATTTATGTTCCGTTTATCGGGGAAGCAGTCAGCGGGGCATCAGCGCTAAGTGCGTCTTCGGAAGGCGTAGTTGTTGGTGTTTTAGTAAATCTCAACAATTCCTCTCAATCTCAGCTCGAAGCACTGCCCGGCATTGGTCCTGCAACAGCGCAAAAAATTATTTCAGGACGGCCGTATAGCTCACTCAATGAACTGTTGGATAAGAAAATAGTGGGGGCTAAGGTGTTTGGGCAAATCAAGGAAAAGATCTCTGTTTACTAATTTTCAATTTTCAATTTTTAATTTTCATTGAATATCTCAAATTTTAAATTTCAAATTTTTAGCTTCATTTTATTGCTAATTCTTGCTGTTCGTTTTTATTTCTTTTATGACAATCAACATCAGCTAGCGAATGGACAGCAAATTAGTTTTGAGACAACGATTCTGTCTCAGCCGCAGGTTGTTGGCAATCGACAAGTATTTACTGCTAATTATCAAAATCAAAAAATCAGAATAACGACTGGCCGTTTTCCGGAGATGAATTACGGAGATTTTGTGCGCATCATTGGACAGATCAGCAACAAGAACAATCGAGTGCTAATGTATTCTCCGAAAATAGAAGCAATTAATAACTCTTCAAATATCTTACAGTCAGGTTTAAGAAGGATAAATATATTTCGGCAAAAACTGATTACATTATTTTCCAAAACACTTCCATCGCCATCCTCAAGTCTTCTTTTGGGAATAATTTTTGGAATTAAGGAGCAAATGCCAAAAGATTTTTCCAACAACTTGAAAACCTCGGGAGTTTTTCATGTAATTGCCGCGTCCGGAATGAACGTTACTCTAATCGGTGGATTTATCAGCACGTTTTTTGCGTTTTTCTTAAAAAGGCAAATTGCAATTTGTTTAAGCATTCTGGGAATTATGTTTTACGCAGTTTTGGCAGGACTTGAACCGTCAATTATTAGGGCGTCAATCATGGGAATTCTGGTTTTCTCCGCCCAGATCTTGGGTAGACAGACTCTAGCCATCAATGGCTTATTTCTAGCAGGATTTACCATGCTTCTTGTTGATCCGACATTAATTTCCGATATTGGTTTTCAGCTTTCCTTTGCGGCAACGCTGGGGCTTGTTCTTATTCCGAAAATTAAGGCGATTGGAAAGATTTGGGTGATTGGCGAAGGTGTAAATACCACAATTGCAGCTCAGATTGCTACCCTACCAATTCTACTGGCAACTTTTGGAACATATTCGATATATTCGATTTTAGTTAACGGTTTGCTGCTTTGGACTGTGCCGATATTAATGATAATTGGAGGTATAGGAGCGATCCTTGGTTTAATTTTAATGCCACTCGGACAATTGTTAATCTATTTATGCTATCCGCTTTTGCTTTATTTTGAAACGATTGTAAATATCTTTGGGAAAATTGGAGGAGCGATAACTATCGAAAGCCTTTCTTGGCAATTTATACTTGGTTATTATTGTCTGTTGTCTTCAGTTCTGCTTATTCTTAGAAAAAAAGAATAATTTTATGAAAAAAGCTTTTTTGATTGGAACCGTTCTAATCTTCTTATTGGGGTATATCTTTATATATCAAATTATAACCTACAATGACAAAAAATTGCATGTGGTGGTTTGCGATGTGGGTCAGGGAGATGCGATTTTTGTGAGAACTCCGCAGGGATCGGATATTTTGATTGATGGCGGACCGGATGATTCGGTTTTGAATTGTTTGGGAAAACACATGCCGTTTTGGGACAGGACTTTAGAAATTATGATTTTAACCCATCCGCACTCAGACCATTTTATAGGGCTTTTCGAAGTGTTAAAAAATTACAAAGTCAAATCTTTCGCATCGGAGGATTTAGGCAATAAAACAGCAGGATTTAATGCTCTGATGGAGGAAATTAAAAAGCAAAGGATCCCGACAAAATATGTTTTCGCGGGAGACAGATTTATTTTAAAAGATGGAGTTATCTTAAAAATTGTCGGACCAACACAAAAGTTTATTCAGCAAACAAGCCCCGGAGGAACAATCGGGGAGAGTAGTGAATTTGCATCTTTGGAAAGTTTATTGATTTATGGAAAATTTTCCGCGCTTTTAACAGGGGACAGTCAGGTGGCAGAATTAAGAGACGCTATTTCCAATGGATTGGGCAATATAGATTTATTGCAAGTGCCGCATCATGGGTCAAGATTTGGTTTGACCGCCGATATTTTGGAGGTTTTAAGCCCCAAACTCGCGGCAATTTCGGTCGGGAAAAATAACAAATACGGCCACCCCACGTCGTTTATTTTAGAAATGTTAAAAAGTTTAAAAATCAAAACCCTGCGGACGGATCAGGTAGGGGACATTGAAATCATTTCGGATGGATTGAGTTGGAGAGTTAAATGACTTTTTACTTACTTTTGACCGCAAAAGTAACAAAACTCTGCGAGCGGTAAAGTCGCGCTACATTTTCTCGCTCGCTAGTCGGGTAATTTCACCCCTTCCTCAATCTCGCTTTGCTCGCTGAGGAATTCCCCTGACAACTCGCTCAAAAATGCTTTACGCGCTTTGTTTAATGCTCGCATTAATTATTAAATTTCATAAGTTTTCTAAGATCTGAATATAGAAGTTAATTAACAGTTTGGGAGAGTTTCGCCAGGGGAGTTGTGAATGGCTTGGGAGCGTCGTATGATGGTTTAGCATTATCCGTAGCTGGCAGGGCAAAAGAGAACGTTGTGCCTTGTCCTGCTGCGGATTTTACCCATATTCGTCCGTCATGCGACTCAATGATTCCTTTGACAAGATAAAGTCCCAACCCTGTACCCATAGTTGCGAGTTCTTCGGGTGTATTTTTGGCCTGCGTGTATTTGGAAAAAAGAAGTTTTTGTTGTTCCTGGGCAATTCCAACTCCGTTATCGCAAACAGAAACAACAATATATTTATCCAAGCTTAAAAATTCTCCCATGGGTGATGTGCCATCCACAACCGGAGAGATAGCGCTGTAATCAATTTCAACTTGGATTTTCCCATTCTCCGGCGTAAATTTAAGACTATTTGACAGAAGATTGTCAATTACCTGACTGATTCTTATTTCGTCATATGAGATTTCGGGCAAAGAACGTGCAACAACATTAAAACTTAAAGAAATGTTTTTCCGCTGCGCCTGGGGTATGAAAGTTTGAATCTCGCCTTTGATTAACTTTGCAATATCGCCTTTGGTTTTTGAGAGGACTAATTTTCCCGCATCGAGTTTGGCAGTATCCAAAATCGAACCGATTTGTCCCAAAATTTTTTTTGCCTGCTGATGAATAATTTCCAGAAACTTTAATTTTCTATCTTCTTCAAGAGTGTTCTTGGTTGTAATAATAAGTTCCGCTGAGTCCTTAATGGTTGTAACAGGGCTTCGTAGTTCGTGAACCATAATGTGGATCAAATCTTCTTTCAGCAACTCTTTCTTTTTGTATTCTGTCATGTTGTGCAAAACAACAGATGCTTTGTCATTTCCAACCGGGCTTACAAATATACTTAATACCTTGCTGTTGATTTGAATCTCTTTTTCAAAATACGGATTTTTGGTTAGCATAACCTGATTAATTTTGGATCCCAAGTTGAAATTTTGCGGAAAAACATTTAATACATCGAAAAAATCAGCATTCTCACCAACTTCCAGTAGTTTTTTTGCAGAATTGTTGATTGTTAACAGATTGTCCTTATTGTCTGTCATAAAAATTCCATCATTGATGCTGTTAATTAATGAAGAAAATTTTTCTGTTTCCAGACCAATCGCTTGACTGAAATGTGTCAGCGCTGATTGAGCCGCGTCTATAAGCTCATGTAGGTCTTCCATGTTAGAGTAAGCGTTGGCCTTAGTTGAAGATAAATGTATAAAAGCCAAGACTTTATTATTGGCAATAAGAGGAATATGAAAAGACGATGAATATATTGACTTAACGGTATTATCTATGGGTATGCCGTATATTTTTTTGTCAATTCTCAAAGGAAGCTTGCCAACAAGTTTTTCAAATGAACCAAGCATGCTTTCTTCAATTTTTTTTATATACTCCGGTCCGATATTTTCTTCCACGTAAATTTTAAAAACAACATGAGCATCCTTTATTACCATAGATGAGGCTGCGGAGTAATTAAAAAAATTCCGCAAAGAAATCATGATAATGTCAACTACTTTTTCGGGGTCAGTTGTGTAGGCTATTTTTTCCTGAATTTCTTTAATTACAGACAGCTTGTAGATTCTGTCATCCTCTATTTTTTTGGCTTTAAGAGAATCTTTTTGCAGAAAGTCATTTCCCAAAGACAGAAGAATAGCGATTGATCCTATTGTGACGGTGATAAACAAAGCAATTTCCATAGATGTTCAATCCGCCTTCGCTAAAGCTGCGGCGGACTCAGGCGGATTTATGTTTTGAGAGTTCTGAAAGCTTATCTCCCATAGTTTTACTTCCTATAACGATAATATAAGTTCCGACTACAAAGAAGATTTGCCGAACGAGCAACAGAAGGCTAAGCTCTTGATTTTGCGAAACCTGAATATATAAATCAATGGCATCCGCAATGATTGCTAAAGCTAAAACAAATGTTCCGATTCCGATTGTTTTAAATCCCACTGCCAAAATTCCCGTTACGAATTTTTTGACAAAACGAGCCATTATTATTGCAGCAGCAATTGCTGCGAAAGCAGATATGAAAGAAGCTGATTCAATCAAAATATTTACAAAATATTACTGCATTTTAAGAGCTTGTTTTACCTTGTTAACCAGATCCTGAGGCTCGACTTGATATTTAAATATATAATCCATTGCTCCATTATTTATTGCTTCTTTTACTAATTCTTCTTGGCTGAAATTTGAAAGTATAAGAACCGGAATACGCTGTGTGTGGGAATCCATTTTTAGAGTTTTTAAAACTTCATTTCCGGAGATATCCGGAAGAACCTGATCTAAAAGTATCAGGTTCGGTTGCTCCGAGCGGGCTTTGTCAATCCCGCTTTTCCCATTCAAAGCAAAAACAGTCTCCAGCCCTGCTTTTTGCAGCGCAGTTTCAAAAACCGCACTTAGATTTTCATCATCATCAATAATAAGAACTTTCATACTGGTTCATGGTTATTTGTTCATAGTTCATGGTAAACATTTTTCTGCTATGAACTAAATAACTAATAACTATTTGCCAATTAAAGGCTATCAGTTGTTCAGGATCTTGTCAATGGGTTTTTCTCATATATGTGGTAAAATAATTGTATGACCGATGTAAAAGCAGAAATTATTTCAATCCTCAGGCAATCTCTAGCGGAATTTACAAAAGAAGAAATTAATTTTTTGGTTGAGGAACCGGAAAATGAGAATTTTGGTGATTATTTTTCCAATGCCGCGCTGGCGTTTTGGGCGAATAAAGAATCAAGAATTAAGAATCAAAAATGGAAAAGTCCCCTAGAGCTTGCACAAAAAATAGTTAATTCCATAATTCATGATTCAAAATTCATGATTCATTTTGACAGAGTTGAGGCAGTGAAACCGGGATTTATTAATTTCTATCTTTCGCAAGAATACTTAATTGCTCAGCTAAGTTTGGTGTCAGGCAAAACCCTACTTCGCTACGTTCATGAAACTGAACGTAGCTTCGCGGGGCGCAGAATCATGGTTGAGTTTACGGATCCGAATCCATTTAAAGAATTTCATATTGGGCATTTGTACAGCAATACAGTTGGGGAATCGGTAAGCCGTTTGTTGGAAGCAATGGGAGCAAATGTTAAGAGAGCAAATTATCAGGGGGATGTGGGAATGCACATTGCAAAATCGCTTTATGCGATTTTTCAAATCTCAAATCTCAAATCTCAAATCTCAAATCTGGAAAAAAAGAGCGCAAAAGAACGGGCGGAATTTTTGGGACAGTGTTATGCGACTGGGGCGAAAGATTATGAAGATTCGGAAAAAGCAAAGAGAGAAATAGAACAATTGAACAAAAAAATTTATGACAAAGACCCTGATTTAATGCCTCTTTATGAAAAAGGCAGGCAATGGAGTTTGGAATATTTCGAAACAATCTACAAAAGGCTTGGTACAAAGTTTGACTTCTATTATTTTGAGTCGATAGTCGGAATTAATGGTTTGAGATTAGTTAAAGAATATTTGAAAAAAGGCCCTCCTGCGCCAAGTCAGGGGGCGGTAATATTTCCCGGGGAAAAATACAATTTACATGATAGGGTATTTATAAATTCATTGGGACTTCCGACTTATGAAGCAAAAGATTTGGGTCTTGCATTTAAAAAATATAATGATTTTAAGTTCGATCAGTCAATCAGTGTAACAGGAAATGAAATTATAGAATATTTCAAGGTAATTCTTGCGGCATTAAAGCAAATTGATCCCGAGTTG
>Ga0209210_1000740_pt1 | contig 31676 bp, 28 predicted proteins | sample RifGroA1_FD_183991 | JGI IMG/M metagenome (GOLD analysis project Ga0209210, IMG submission 183991) | Contaminated groundwater microbial communities from Rifle, Colorado, USA - Rifle Groundwater A1 (SPAdes) (version 2) | ecosystem: Environmental > Aquatic > Deep subsurface > Groundwater >...
ATAGGCCATGCTTCTGGCGTAGTTTTCATAGACCATCTTTTTTATGAGATTTATGCTGGTAATATCCCCTTAATCCTACCAGCGACGGCGCCGCAGGGGTATTACCGATGTATCTCATCTTCTTCAGTACCAAAAAATAGTCGTTCCCGAAGAGCCATTTTGAAATACGAAGCTGGAAATAGTGGCCTGCGTGGATGAAAACAGCGCATAACCCCAAAAACAGCGTTATCAGGCCGACTATCGGCGAGACAACCCAGCCTGCCGCCATCCAAAACCCTAAAACCAAAAGAAAGATACCGAGCGCGATTCCGCTAACGTCCAAAAAAACATAAAAGAACCTTTTTATTACGCGTGCCGCATACACTAAAATTTTCACAAGTCCTCCTTTTTCTGTTATCAATTAAGCAAATAATCTAACTTTTGTCAAGAAAAATAGCCTCCATATTCTGGAGGCTTTGCAATACAGGCCGAAGGCGTTATTATAAAACACACGTGGTCACAAGTTTGCGTTGCCTCAATTGTTGTGCCACTCGCACTAATATTTTGGTCGATCAGCGTTTTATTGGTTAAAAATCTGGAATAAAACCATGGACCTATTTTATTTAATCTTAGCAATAATCGCTTTAGCTTTTGCTGTTGTTTTTTATCCCGTTATTCGGGAAAAATACAGAAAACACTAAAACATAAAAAGCCCCCGTATTTCGGAGGCTATGCTGGCACAAAATATAAATCCAAACAGGTATGGGTGGCTCTCTGCCGAATGGCGGTATTTTTCCAAAATCTTGCTTCAACTTCCATGCCGATAAAAACGTTTTTCGGGTCGCAATTTTCCAAACGAGACATAATTTTGGTGTCTGCGCCGGGAAACTCCACATAAACAATAATTGACGGCAATTTGCTGCCCACGCGCTTGATATCTTCTTCATATCCGGCGCCGGGATAATGGACAACCGAAAAAGTGGCAATTTTTCCCTTGGTTCCGTCGGAGCCCACCAGTTTCCATTCCATTGGCTCCCAACATTCCGGACAATCCGCCCGCGGAGGCAAATACGTTTTCGGGCGCAAACATTTTGGATTAACACAGGAAGTCGCTAAAACACGATGTTGAGCCAACTCGCGAAAATACCGCGAAATTTTACCGTAGTTATGAACATGCTCAACGGTTCTTGGGATGCGAATACGCAACGGATTTGTGGTTATCACCCCTTTTTTCATCACGGTCTCCTTAGTGTATGCACTGTTACGTGCGAACCGGTACCGGCATGGCTGACCGCCACTCCGCGCTTGGCGTTCGGCACTTGAAGCGATCGGAAATCAGCAGGTTTTTCTTTGCCGAAGCGCGCCCAAATAGCGGGGTCGGCGTGAAAATGATTCCACTTGTTTTGCAGTTGCCAGCCGATTTCTATCACTTGCATGATGCCCGTAGCTCCCACAGAGTGCATGCATCCGATTAGCCCGCCCGACAAATTTTCCGGCAGCTTGCCGCCGAAACACGCGTCTCCGGAAAGAATAAAATCGTGCCCCATTCCGTATTGGCGGAAACCGAGGTCTTCGTAGCTTTGCAAAGCTGAAATAGTAAAAGCATCGTGCGTTTCCGCCAGATCAAAATCCTCCAAAGGATTTTGAATGCCGGCCATATGGTACGCGACGTAAGCGGCGTAGCGCGTTGCCAAAAAACTTGTAAAACCAGGCCAGTTGGTAAAATTTTTATACATCTCCTCGTTTTCGTGAGGCAGAAGCAGTACCGGCCGCGGCAGGCGATCGCCTGTTCGTAGCGTATCTGAACCGGCGCCGACTCCGTCAATAAGAATTGGTGTTTCAGTCAATTGATACGCGGCTTCTTCCGAAGCAATAATGCACACAGCCGCCCCGACGCTCATCAAACAGCAATCCAAAATTCGCAACGGTTCTGTGACGGGCATGGAATTTGCTACTTCTTCTTCGGAATAATCAGCTGGCGCTTGAGCGAATGGATTGAATTTTGCATAATGGTGATTTTTCACGGAAACTCTGGAAAGCGCGGTTCGTAAAAGTTCTTTGCTGAAACCTCGGTCTTTCTGCAGCTTCATATAGTCGGTCGCCATGAGATTGTAATAATTTGTGTAAGAGCGCGAATGGCGCCATTCAAAATCCTTGCAGGCCGCGTGGGCGATATAGTTGTTGCCTTGTCTTGTGGAAACCTCATCCATTATTTCGCATCCGGCAACAAAAACCACATCATGAAGCCCCGAAGCCACCGCCATCACCGCCGCCACAATTGCGGATCCGCCCGTCGCGCCGCCGGTTTTTATTTCAATGTTTCCTATTGGTTCCCAGCCAAGATAATCGTGCGCTTTGGCGGCGAACAAAAGTTGGTCGCTAAAATGGTCAGCGAACTGTCCATATACGCCAAACGACACTCTCTTTTTAAACTTCGCGACACCGTCAACTTTTAAATGATTTTCTAGCACGGCCATGCGCGTAGCTTGCAAAATCAATTCCTCCGCTTTCATTTCGTGCCGTTTTCTGAAATCCGTCATGCCGCCGGCAACAAAATAAACCGGACGCGCCAGTTTTCCTACGTGCGGTTTTTCAATGAGCACAAATTTCTCCTTTCTGCCCCAAAACTAGCAAAATAAAAAAGGGATGGCAATCATCCCTTTTGGGTGGTTTTAAAACATGGCGTTTTTGATAACCATCGCCGCGGCTTCACCGGGCGCATTGCAGAGGCTGATTACTGCATGGCGCTTGTTTAATTTTTTAAGCGCCCAGACGGCTTCCACCAAAAGCTTCGCGCCGCTTGCGCCAATTGGGTGCCCGATGCTCACGGCGTCACCGTTTGGGTTGATTTTTTCAAGCGGCATCCCCAGTTCGCGGCTTGCGTGTATTGTGACGGACCCAAAAGCTGTATTGATGAAAAAAAAATCAATGTCTTCCATGTACAGCTTTGCTTTCCCAATGGCTTCCAAGATGGCGAATGGAGGAGCTATGGTAAATTTTTTCCAGTCTCCGCCCAAAGCGACCGATGAGCAGCTTACAATATAAGCCAGCGGCTCAAGACCATATTTTCCGCAAGTTTTCTGGTTGGTCATCATCACCGCCGCAGCGCCCCCTGCGTTTTTTGAAGCGTTGAGCGCTGTTATAGTTTCGCATCCCTCAACCAATTCCGCGCCGCGGATCATCTCTTCATTTACTTTCCAAAATGGCTCTTCATCTACTCCTTGTCCTCTAAACGGAACAATTTCTTCTCCGAACGCAAAACGCCTGTACGCCGTCCGCGCTCTTTTGTAGCTTTCAACCGCCAAGTCATCTTGGTCTTTGCGGCTTATTCCGTAAGTTCGCGCGCACCAGTCTCCGGCATGCCACGTCATCTCTCCTGTTTGCGGATCACGGAGAAGCGACAGTATTTCTTTGTCCGATAAAGAAAGGAGATTTTCCATGCCTCCGGCCATCACGCAATCTTCCGCGCCAGCCTTGATAAAAGCGTCGCCGATAATCGCGGCCACAAGGCCTGAATTACAAACCGTATTGACCGTAAAAGCATTTAGGTGTTCAAATCCGGCGGTCGCGCAGGCTGCTTTGGCTGGGTTTAGCCATTCGCGCGGATTCGCAAAAGTCCCCATAATTACCTGATCCGGCTCCGGCACTTTGCCTTTGAGCAATCTGCCAATAACAGCAGCCCCCAAATCAATTGCCGAAACATTGTGCCATTTTCCTCTTGCTTTCAAAACTGGCGTCCTTTTCGCTCCGACAATAACAGTATGTTTTTTTGAATGAGCCATATGTTCTCCTTGTTTGCCGCAGTCTAAACCACTTATAGCACGCATTGTAATTCGGCGCAATAAAAAAGGATACGTTGCGTATCCCTTTTTAAATTTCTTTTTCCGGCATCATTTTGTAGGCTCTAAGTTCCGGTTTTGATCTGCGGTAGCGTTTGCCATTTGTAAACTCGTTTGAAATTTCTGTGATTCTCAAGTCCATCTCTTCCAAAGAAGGCACAATTTCATCCACAATTCCTAGCGCCAGCGCCTCTTCTGCTTTTACAATACCGTTTCTGAAAGGATGCTTTCCTGACTGCTCAAAAAAACCTTCAAAATAAAGCTCTAGTGTTTTATCTTTCCCAATTTTGTTTGCCAAACTTTGAAGTCCATTCCAGCCGGGCAGCAAGCCATATTTTCCTTCCGGGAAGCCGATCAGCACGTTCGGCACTGATATTAAATAATCGCACCCCAAAGCAAATTCCAATCCGCCGCCGATGCAGTGGCCGTTGATGCGTGCAACAAAGTATTGATTCATTTTTGCTATGCGATTTAGTACTCTGATGCCCGTGCGGTGGTTTTCAACCTCGCGCCTCATGTCTTCGCCAAAATCTAAAAATTTCAGTTTTGCCAAAAACGTGAGATCTATCCCGTCGCAGAATACTGGATAAAATCCCTGTGGATTAATGCCAGTAAAAACAACAACCTTAACTCCTCCGGCTTTTTCAATCTCATCCAGATGCCTATCAATTTCAACAAAAAGGTCTGCGTCCAAAGTATTAATCTGCTGTAGCCCCTTCGTTAGTGTGACCGGCTTGAAGTTGCCAATTGTAAGAGTTGCTATTTTCAAGTTTTCTTTCGGCATACCGCGCGCCCCATTTGTTTAATCTGCGTGCACGTTAGCACGTACTTCCAAAATTTGCAACTAAGTATTCGGCGTGCTAGGACTAAAAACAGAAATACTGACACAAGCTAATGTATTTGAAACCGATAGGCGTTATTTTTGATAAATCAACCATTAAGATTTCTCCGGAGTGGAACGAAGCGCTCGCCGGAATAAGCGGATTTTCACATATTGTGGTTTTGTTTTGGATGCACAAAGTAACAGCGGAAAAGCGCCACGTTAAGAAAATGAAACCGTGCACCACCAACAGCTTGAAGGGGGTGTTGGCTACCAGAATGCCTTTCCGCCCAAATCCGATAGGATTGAGTATTGTCAGATTGGTCAGTCGTCGGAAAAATATTTTAAAAATTGACGGCATTGATGCGCATGAAAACACGCCGGTGCTTGATATAAAGCCGTATACCGGCCACCCAAAAGATTTGATATTAAATTGCCGCAAGCCTTCCTGGATAAGCAAAAAATAAAAAGGGGCTCCGCTGGCTGGCGGATCGCCCCTTTCACCCCCACACCATAACGGTGTAGGGGTTTACTTTTTCTCTCGCAATTCCCGTCTCAAAATTTTTCCTGAAGGATTGCGCGGGAGCTTATCAATGAACTCAACAGAACGAACTTGTTCATATTTGGGAAGTTTTGGGTTAGCGAAATCCATTATTTCTTCCGGCGCGACCTTTCTGCCCGCATTGAGCACGACGAAGGCTTTTGGAACTTCATTCATTATTTTATGTGGAATACCAACAACGCACGCGTCTGCCACATCGGGATGCTGTCGTATTGCGTTTTCAATGTGCGAAGGTAAAGCTTTGTACCCGCCCACGATAATGATATCTTTAATTCTGTCTACGATAAAAAGATGCCCTTCAAAGTCCAAGTACCCGACATCTCCGGTGTGAAGCCAGCCATCAGAATCAATCGCAGGATCATCGGGCCGATTTAAATAACCCTTCATTATGTTGTGTCCGCGGACACACGCCTCTCCGCAATACTTATTGCGAAGGCCGTCTCGATCTTGTTCTTGGTCTGTCATCTGCAGCGGTCGTCCATTTTTGTCAATTATTTTTACCTCAACCCCGGGAATTGGTTTGCCTACGCTTGGCACGGGGCTGCGTGGATTACAACGCTTATAACCGCTTCCGGGATGATTTGAGGTCGCAAACGGAGTTGTTTCCGTTAACCCCCAGCCTGTATAGATTGTTCTGCCATAATGTTTTTCCCACGTTTTTAGGTTTACCAACGACAGCGTGTCTGCGGCGTAGAAAAAATATCTCACAGAAGAAAAATAATAACTTTCGGCCGGTTCCTCAAGATATATGTTATAAATTGTCGGCGGAGCAAAAAACATTGAAACCTTATTGTATATCAGCGAATCCAAGAGCTGTTTGGGGTTGAATTTTTCGTGAAGCACCAACGTGGCGCCCGTATAAAAACATGCCCCAAGAACGAAATTAAGTCCAAAACAATGTGTAAGCGGCACAACGCACAGAACTCGATCGTCTTGAGTCATGCCGGTAAAAGCGTTTGTGTGCCGTATGTTTTGAAAAAGGTTATTTTGAGTCAACTCAACGCCTTTTTGTTCGCCGGTAGTGCCGGATGAAAAAAGAATTACTGCGGTCTTATCCGGTTCGGCTTGAGCAATATGCCCGCCCTCAATTGAAGAGATTGCGTTAATTTTCAATTCCGGCAAAGTATTTTCCGAAACAATAACCTTAGGCTTGGTTTCCTCTATAATTTTGTTTTGCCTCTCCACCGGCCACAGAGGATTGACCAGAACTGCCGTGGCGCCGAGTTTTGAAACAGCCAAATATAAACTCACCATATCCGGCACATTTGGTAAGCACAACAACACTCTGTCTTCTTCTTGAACTCCAGCTTGTCCCAAAACTTTGGAATAATAGCCTATTTCGTTAAACATGCCGAAGTAGGTTTTGGGCGCTGTACCTCTTCCTCTGCAGTTCTCTGTAGGGTTACATAAATCTAGACCGTCGGGAACAAACATCAAAGCCTTTTTGTCCCGGCTCTTGTCTCCCAACATACTATAATTTCTTTCAAACATCTGGTAAACGGTCATAACTTTTTCCATTTATGCCTCCTTTACCCCGAGTCCATCGGGGGATTGCAATTTCTTCTATGGGCATTATATAGTCAAATCAGATGTTTTGACAAGGTCAATTGTAAGGAGGCTGTTGTGAAAACTTCCGCAAAAGTATTATTGACCGGAAAAGACCTTACGCTGTCGGATTTGGTCATGGTGGCTCTTTTTAATAAGCCCATGGAAATAAAAATATCCGCAGCTGTAGATGAATCTGAAAAATTGCTTAATGACAAGCTCGCGCAAAATTATTTTCTGTACGGAGTTAATACCAACTTCGGCAAAGATGTTTCGCTGCTTGTGCAGCCGGAGCAAATGGAAGAACTTCAACGAAACCTGATTCGCTCTTTGTTGTGCGGAGCGAGCATTTCAGATGAATTGCTGCCAATGCCGATAATAAAGGGAGCAATGCTGGCCAGAATCAATTGTTTGTTGTTGGGATATTCCGGTGTAAGCCGTACTCTGATTTTAAAGAAAGCGGAAGCGCTGAAACTGGGTCTTATACCGCTTGTGCCGTTATTCGGATCCGTCGGCGCCAGCGGGGATTTAATTCCCTCCGCGTATATTGCCAATTTTATTTTTGGCGGTTTTGCGGATGATACCCTGTCTTGTTACACTCCGTCCGGAATTATGCCGTTGCCGCAAGCTTATTTCAAATTTGGTTTTGAACCTCTTTATAAGATACGCCCTAAGGAATGTCTTTCTATAATAAATTCCGTGTCATTCTGCGTGTCTATAGCTTCCTTGGCGATTTTTGAATTAAAAAAAGTTGTGGAACTTCTGGCGCTAATTGCCTCATTTTCAGCGCAGGCAGTCAGGTGTTTTGACGAGGACTTTTCGCCTTATGTGCAAGAGTTGCGCAGCGGACCGGAAAGCGGGGCGGTAAAATTTGCAGAGAAAGTGTGCCAACTGAATCACCCCAACCCTCTTTTACTGGATGCCGAAAAAGCAAGGAGGGGAAACCGGAGGAATATACCTCTGCAAGACGCTTACTCGCTTGGCAGATGCGCTTCTCAACATTTGGATTCTCTGCTGGATGTATTAAAGATTTCTGAAGAAAAAATTAACACGGTTTTGAACCGTGCTCATGACAATCCGCTTATTGACCCTCACAAACAACGTATCAGCCATAGCGGCAATTTTTATGCAGGAGATATCGCCAGCCGCATGGATTGGACGCGCGTTGAAATAGGTAAAGCCGCAAAGTGGCTTCACGCGATAGTAAACCGGCTGCTTGATGAAAATAAGAACAACGGCTTAGGGGCCAACCTTGTCTACCGGCAAGACGGCATTCAAAACGGACTGAAAGGATTAAATCTTCTCTCTACCGCCTTGACCACACCGCTTTCCGGGGTCACAGCTATTTCACCGCTTACGGTGCCTACAGAAAGAGAGAATCAAGACATTGTTTCTTTGGCTTTTCAATCCGCCATAGAAACATACCGCGCCGTTGGAATTCTGGAAAATTTAGTAGCAGTTTCTTTGATATGCGCTCTTCAGGCGTTTGACTTGCGGCTAAAAAAAGAGCAGATAAGCGTATCCAGAAAAAAATTCAACCCAATGTTGGTAAACGCCTACCAGCAATTCAGAGACATCGTTCCTTTTGTAAAAAAAGACGTTAGTTTTCACGCATACATTCAGAAGTTAAAAATATTCATACAGAAACAAGAACGTATTTTATAAAAAAGTAGGATTGTAAGAAAAAATAAACAAAAAAATAAAACCGTCCCGGCTAGTCGCGGACGGTTTTTAAAATGTAGTTGCCTTTTTCATTTTTGTGCCAATAAAAGATAGAATGCCTCAAAGCGAGGCGTTCTTTTTCGGTCATCCAGTTGGCGTCTACGATGCAAAACCGAAAAAATTTTCTCGGCGTTTTTTCCGGCATGGGATGCTTGATCATTTCTTTAAAAAACTGCGAGCTAACGGTTGCGTAAGTGGCATACGAGCGGTCGACTGCTTTCAGGAAATTTGTAGGATCTGGTCGTGCAATTTGCGTCAAAATTATTTCACCCCCTTCCATAATCATCGGGTAAAGCGTTCTCAGCCTTACAAACGCGTCCGCGAGATGTTCTGCCGCGAATGCGCGGTCTCCGCCATTCAGCTGGTAGGTTTGAATAAGATCGCGAGCGTCCGCCAACAGTTTGGCCAAACCTTCCGAGTTGTGATATGCGCCGAAGTATGGCTCCGTAAAATTCATTATTTTCCGCCAGCCGTAAGTCCCGAGCCAGCCGCCGCCTTTTTCGGTTTCTTCAATTTGCCGCGGCATTGCTCTGACAGCTTTCGGATCTTTTACCGCAAAAATATTAAGTTCAGGAAACTCTTGCCGGATGTTTCTTAAAAATTGGCTTGGCTCGGATGCCTCGTCGTCCCACAGAAATTTTTCTTCGGTGACCAAAATTTCGGCATGCCGAAGCTTCATGTCAGCAATAATCTGCTGGGGCGCCGAACCCGGATTTATGGCGTGCGGCGTTCCGCCGGCGCGCCACGCTCCTAAGTAAGCGACAATAAAATTTACACCGCCTTCAAGCAATAAGCTTACGGTTTTCCCGTTTTGCGCGTAAAAAGCCCTGAAAATTCCAGCCGCCAGCGCCGTTTCGCGATTTAATCCGCCGCAAGTCAGCACCATGCCGGTAATCAAATCTTGCACCGCAATTTTATTTTCAAACGCCGGATCAGTAATTTTTCCAAAAAGCATATTCGGTTCCAAATCTACCCAGAAGATAGCATTTTTAAAATAAATAACAACGGGGTCTGCCTGTTTTGTTAGATAAAAAAACCCGCTACGTTAATACGTAACGGGTAAATTGCTTTTACGATTTTTTAATAAGATGTGCCCGTATCTGTGTCAGTACCTGCTGGACCGTCTGAACTATCAGCGAGCGGCTGAAAGGTTTCTGATTCAGCCTTAACATCTGGCTGAGACGCTTCTGACTCGTTCAATTCTTGTCTTGACTCGAAAGGATCTACGATTACCGGAGAGCCTTGCTGGGTAGTTTCTTCAGCCTTCTCAGACACGTTTTCTGGTACATTGGATATGTTCGGATTCGTTTGTGGGTCATCAAATGCCGCAGAAGCCCCACCTCCTCCGAATTGTCCGCCACCTTCTTCAAATGGCTTCTCTTCGGAATGAGTCGTATGGTCGCCAGCCATAATTCCGGCAATAATTCCCAAAGACGTGCTACCCGTAAACATTGTTATTAGTCCTGCCGTAAGAGGATCGCCGCCAAAAGCCATAGCGATGAACGCAGCGGTGAACGGGTCGCTAGAATTATCCGCTTCTTCTCTTGTCATGCTCCCATTTGCTAATTTCTTTTCCACCGTCATGCCGTGCAAACCCATACAGGTTGGGCATGAATGTTTATCGGTAGCTTCGCTCACATACCACTTACTTTCTTCCGCAATTCGTACTGCGCGATTGTGGCCAAAATAAGGCCCGACCTGTTCGCCGCATCCTCTGCGATACGGATCATCGCAAACCACCGCATAACGACCAAAGCCTTCATTTTTCAACGCCATTGCAATTCCTCCTTTTCGATTGTAGTTTGTTTGGAAAACCACGAACTCGTTTTCCGGCAAACACGTTCCCAAAACGTGTTTACTTCGAGCGCTTGCGTTCCAAAAAGAGAAGTGTATTTTTTGCACATCTCCTCCATGGAAAACTGCGTCTCAACATGTGCTCTTCCAGCCAGGCCGAGTTCTTGAGCCAAGCGTCTGTCTGTTAAAATCTTCAAAAGCGCATCGGCCAATTCTTTCGGATCGCGGTTTTTTATCAAAAAACCGGTCCGGCGATGAGCAACCTGCTCTCTTGCGCCACCGTCATCATTAGCTATAGCTGGCAACCCCACTGACAACGCCTCCAGTAATGAATTCGGGCAGCCTTGATTTTGTCCGAGCACCACACAACCGTCAAAATCAGCTAATTCGGAAACAACTTCAAAGTTCAGGCCGTGAAAAAAAATCCTTTTGCCTATTTCGGGCTCCGCCAATTCAAACACCGCCCTGGCATAGTCTCGATGATAGTGCTCGGCGGCTCCAAAAAAATGCAACTCAGCAAGCGGAATCTTTTCCCACAACAACTTGGCTGCGGCGATAATTTCCAAAATAAACTTTGATGGAGCTATCCTGCCGTTTACCACAATTCGCGGGGCGCCGCGTATCGCGTAATCGGTTTTTACATTCGGCGGCTTTGGAACTCCGTTTTGAATGACCACGGTTTTTCCACAACATTCTCGCGGACCTAGGCCATGGTATTTTGTAACTAGTTTGTCCAGCCGCTTATAATAGTCACTTTTTGTAAAAGAAATCATTTGCTGAAATTCAGTAGTACTTCCCATCTCGTCAAACAGGTAATCTCCGGGGCTTACGTCAATAAAGCGCACCTCCGAGAAACCAAGCGTTTTTACCAAGAGAAGTTTAACTCTCGCATCAACGTTCCAAAAACATACTGTGCCAATTTGTTCTTGACAAATCTCTCTTACAATATTTTCCGAATACGAAAACGCGTCCCAGGAATCAGCCGCTCGCATTACCTTCACGTTTGCCTTTTTTAACTCCTCATAAAAATAAGAAGTTGTCGTATTACCGGCAACAACGATTTTTAATTGGAGTTTACCCTTGAGGCTCTTGGAAAGATTCACCAAAGATCGCTGCGCGCCCCCGGAATTTAAGTTGGCGGTAACAAAAAGAATTTTGCCGTTCGTTGCTACTGGCTTTGCCAGGCTGGCCAGCGTCCATAATTTGTGAGCGGAGAAACTTGCCCACTTTGGCCTGGAAAACTTTTTGTAAAAACTCTTTTCTAAAGCGGAAACCCATTGCTCCACCGATGCTCCTTCTGGTATAAGAATAAGAGCATCCCCTCCAAGCTCTCCCTGTCCGCCCACTTTGCTTGCAACCACCGGCAAGCCGTGGATTAGCGCCTCAAGTGTCGCGATGCTTAAACCTTCGTAGCGACTTGTGTTTAAAATTACATCGAAGGCTGGCAGGCACAAAGCAGCGTTCGGAATAAATCCCGGCATTGCAACTTTACTCCTTAAACCTAAACTGTGCACTTCTCCGACGACTTCTTCCCATGACGCACGTCCGTTTTCTTTATTAACCGGTCCGCCAATAATCACGAGGTATGCGTCGCGATATTTAAGTAAGGTTTTCAATACACGCAATGCAAAAAGATAATTTTTTTGCGGTTTTACCGCCCCAACCATTCCTATCACGGTGGCGTTTTGCGGAACATTCCAGGATTTTCGGAAACGCTCTCTCGCATCAGGCGCAAATTTTTTTAACGGAGGAATATGCCGTATCACGGATACGGGGCCATCCCAACCGTTTTCTCGCAAATCTCTGGCGCAAGCATCTGAAACCGCGATTGCGTAAGGTGCACCCGAAATGCAAGAGACGTCTTCCAGCCATCCGGCCTTAGCGTTATGTAAAACAGGAATCGCATAAACGCCGCTTTCTGCCAATGCGTCACGCTCCTTTTTGTTCAGCAAATGGCAAACGCATATAGGATTGTTGCTGGCCGCGATCTTTTTACCGACAGAACGAAGTTGTTCAATCCGTTGTTTATTATGAAGCCGCATAACCCTGATAAAAGATGGCACCGGCCATTCTTTCTCACGATCGCGCAAAACGATAAGATTCGTTTTCCACCTTGGATAAATGCGCGTTGCCCAATCAATAACAATCCGCTCGGCACCACCAATAGAAAGGCTGGAAACAGCCACATGCAGTTCGTTGTTGTCATTTGGCAACAAAGGCGGCTGTTCAACTTTTTCGGCAGAAACAACAAGATCCATTTTGCCTCCTTTTATGGAAACTTAATATCAAAAAACTACCAACGTCTGGTGATTAGGATAACACAAAACTATAATTTTTGCAAGCGGACGAAATCGTGGGACAAGTTTGAAGCTTTTTATTGGATAAAAAAACCGCCGGAAAGCCGGACGGTTAAATCTTTAACATTTTATCTGTTTTTGCAAAAAGCTTTTTGTGCAACAATATTACCATCATCATACTCGTATTCCAAAACTCCTTCTTCTTGTGGATCTTTGGGACAACTGATGTTCTCTCTAATCAATAATCCGTTTGGATTATATTCTAGCGTCACAATCTGGAGCAGGTTTGGGAACTGAACTAGACAAGAGACCGCTTTGTCGGCGTCGTTTCTTGTTGCCTCAACAGTATAGACAATCTTTTCACCCTTCACATTTTCTCTTTCTACTTCAAGTAGATTTTCGTTTACTCTTCTCCACTTATAAATCCAGTAGCTTTTACCCGTGCTCGGGTCGTAAAAACCAACTCGCACAATCTCGTTGTTCTCCAATAAAATAACGTGCTTTACGATCGGCTTGCCGTCTTCATTTTGAAAATAGCCTTCTATTTTCTCGGGAGTTTTGTTGATAATATGCCACTTTAACTTGCCTCTCCCAAAGTATTCAGATATAAATCCCTCTTTGAAAAGATTATCTATAATCCATTGAGAACCGTGGTTAAAATAAAAAGACCACATTTAATAACTCCTTCCGAACCAATGCTAGCACTGGAATGGTGTTTTTATCAACGCCAAGCTAACAACCACCCAACTGTTCGCTATTATTTACTAAAAAGTTCTTACTCCACGATGGGGTGTGCAAAGCTAAAGTAAGCTTTCTTGCAACATTAACTTTAGCGCTCTTTTACCTTTGGTGGTTTTAAAATAGATCTCTCGTTTTTGGGCGTCCCTTTTGGATTTATATGCTTCGTAAAATACAAGCTCAAACGGTCTGTATGGTCTCGTTGCGACTGAAAGGCCGTTTTGATGCTCCTTAAACCTTCTCTTTAAATTATCTGAAAAACCAACATACAACCAATCTTTCTTTTTACTTTTGAGGACATACACATAATACATATGAAAATGGTATCAGCTCGGGGTGGTCTGAACCAGAGCACAGCACGGTTCAGACCTACCCCAAACCGTGACCGCAAAGCGGTCTCTGGTTTGGGGTCGCATTGTAGAGGACATTAGAACCATTATACAACGGCAAAATGAGTATATTTATGTGCCAGATTTGAGGCTAACGATGTAGATTTATCTTAGCAAAAAACTATCCCGCCTTATTACTCACTTTTTTTATCCCCACCCCGGTTGACGGATTACTGGGGCTTGCTATACTGACAATGTCTTTCGGTTAGTCATAACTGAAAGGGTATAACATCCAAGGGTAACCCTCCGCGAGGAGGGTTACTTTTTATCTACTCTCTTTTTCTAATTCGGCTCTGTGCTTTAACTCTTTGCCCCAGACACCATCAATATCCAAAATATCAGTATAGCCATCCGCGCCAGTTCTCAACTCCTGCGACACGTTGTTTTCTGAAGAAAAGATAAAAACCTTTTTCCCGTGATTCTTTAGATAGGTTACAAGCGCCAGAAAGTCGGAATCTCCAGTAAAGAAAACCGCCGTGTCATATTTTTTGAAATGAAGCATAGCATCTATGGTCATCTCTACGTCCATATTGCCTTTTTCTTCTATTGCTTCGCCGTGCTCATTTATTACACTGATTCTTTTCAGCTCCTTCTTTATGACTGCGAATCCCAATGCCTTTTTTAGGTATGTAAAAAATTTATGTTTGCCGTCCAAACTGTAATCTCTTGTGCCCTCTGCCGGATAAGCCGTATAGTAAAAAGCCTTTATAGATGTTCCGCCAAATTTTTCTTTAATATACTTTATCGTCTTCTCAAAATCTAAAAATCTACCCTTTGCCTTGAACGCCTCCCACAAATTGGACGCGTCAACAAAAACATAGATTGCGTTTGTCGTTTGATTTTGAGAATTGTCCAAAGGCATATTTAATAAATATCAGATTTTTGTAATTTTTACCACTCCGTTGCTAGTTATATCTTACGTGCGCAAAGTCATCCCGCATCACGACAAGCATCACACCCATCGCCTCTACAATCAGGGCATTCTTTCCAGTCATTGATTAACAACATACTCCTGTATATGCCCCTACATCTTTCTGGTTTGAATTTATTGCCGCTACGTTTTTTAAATACAAGAGGGCAGCGCTGGTTTATTAAGACAGAATTTGCCGTGGCCGTGCCACATTTCGTGCATTTAGCGAATGGCCGCTCTTTTTTCATAAGTTAGATATAACAAATTTCGCCCAACCACGCTACTCACTATTTCTTAAAGTTAATTCGCCACCGTTGGCCTTAAACCAATTTTCTTTGAGCCGATTCTCATGCGAGCGCTAAAAATACAATATTGCCCCAATAACAATTAATACAGCAATTATCCACCCCAACCTTTGTATTATTGTATCTAATCTATAATTAAGTGATTCTAAGATTAATCTGATTTGGTTTACATGCCAGTTGTTTGTTTCTGTGGCCTCTTTTAACTCAACGAGTTTCTTGTTCACTGTTTTTTCACTGCCCTCCATCATGTTTATATAAAATTAACTATAAAAGCCCACCTCCACACATCCATAAGGCGGCTTCTTCTGGGGTTGTAAACCAAATTTGTCTATCATGTTTTATATACCATCCATCTCTGTCTTTCAAAAGATAACCCTCACGTTTATCTTTTGATAAATTATATACTTCATAGCACATTGGTGTATTTCGCGATGCCCTAATCACGTACCCAAGCGTTTTTAATTTCACTCTTGCTCTTATACCTGCAAACATATGTAAAATGGCATAAGCTTAACCAATAACTTTAAACCAATTTTCTTTGAGCTAGGTCATAATTTGCCTTTCAGCATTTGTTCGAGGGCTTTTTTGAATACCCGCTCAAAAGAGTCCCCACAAATCGAAACAATTTCTAGCGATAACTCTAATGAGGGCTGTGTGTTTGTTTTGAAAGCCTTTTTATACACTTGGTCTAGTAGATTGTGCTCATTGCCTTGTGCCTCTTGGAATAAGTTCTTATCATTTTCAGAAAACATAAATACCATAAACACCTCTTTCTGTAGTGTGTCGATATTTATATTAAATTTCTTAAATAATTTGTCGTTATCTTTACGGTTTATAAATGCTAACAGATGACTGCTTGCTAGAATTTTCCTTATTTCATAAGATTGAGCAGCGTCTATTTTCGAAATATTTTTTTTGAATTCATTTTCTTTATTACCACTAAATAATAGCGTATCCATAATAGCATCTGTGCTTAAAATACATGCACTTACCCAATCTTTTAGAAATTTAGTACTCGGCAATTCTTTTGCTCTTTCGAGTAATTTACGCGTATCATTTCCAATGAGCGAATTGTATTGAAGCGTCTTGCCCGAAAGCACATCGCCCAAATTTGAAAAAAATCCCATATTATTTGTTTTGGTGGCTGATTACAGCTGATAATGTTAATTTTTTAAGTTTGGCCATATTATACTATTCAAACCAATTTTCTTTGAGCCATTTTATATTTTCTTATTAATCATTAAAAATTTTAGATATACCGTACCCAAATCCAAAAGAATATCCTAATAAAATAAATCCCAAAAACTGCCAATTTATCTCTTTCCATGTCCAAAAAATAGAAATGTAAGATATCATGACAACCAAAAGTCCTATTATAAAGCGAAAAAACATTGACCTAATTTTTAATAAACACAAAGCTCATCACGGATTATCTTGGGTCGTATCGTGGAGGATGTTAGAACCATTATAGCTAGGCAAAATGGGTATATTTATATCCCAGATTTAAGAATTTACTCCGACGCATAAACTTACCCCACTGCACCACTCACTATATAATTTGTTGACACACAAGGCACATGTGGAGAGAAAAAGTGGGAAGCGCGTCCACCTCCCTCTCTTTTTTCAAAACAGCCCCCACCCATCCTGTGAGTTAAATTGGTTTTTATGTATCCCTAACGCACACCAACCACAAAATTTCAAGGCAGCCCCCTACCCCACTCTGCGACTTGAATGGGTTATTAAGTATCCCCCACACACAATGGCTACAAAAGTCAGATATTTTGTCTTGACATTTTTTTAAAAAAATTTTTAAATTTTCAAAAATCTTACCCCACCTCGCTACTCACTATTGTTTGATACCCACAACCTCGCCCAATCTCTTAACTTCTTCCTCACAAGTTTTTATATCAGTTTGCAAACTCGCCAGCTCTTTTTTGGGTTTGCTATCACGCAACTTTTCAGTTTTACTCATTAAACTTTCCCAAAGGCGTTTTCTGTATCGCCACTTTGTTATTAAGCGGTGGGTGCTACAACTATCGTCCGTGCAATTCAAAGTTAAGCATTTACCGCAATCAGTAACATTACAAAGACATTTTTTATGATGAAAGTTAATCATATTTACTTTGCTCCGCTATTCACTTTTTTACCCCTACAAAGTTTGCTCGTAAGATTGCTTGATTAGGTTGAACACATCAACCACATCGCTCGTTGATTTGATTTTTACTCTGCCCTTGTAGCCCCACCCAAAAGATGTGATGTCCTTCGCCAATTCCTTCGGGTCATTATATTTTACCTCTCGGAGCAAAATATCAATATAGCTTTTTCCAAATTCAAATCTTGTAAAACTTTTTGTCGTCCTATAGGTAATTCCTACTTTTTGGTTGGCAATTTCATCAACGTTCGGCAACGACTTTATTTTTTCTTGGAGCTTATAAAAAATCTCTTGGATTTCCGGGTTTGATTTGTTTAGGTGAAAGTTAATATCATAAGTTTCTCCTGTCTGCGTTCTAATCTGCCCTCTTAATACCTGCATCTTATTGGGGCTATAAACGGTTTCCAAATATAAAATGTCTTGCTTGTAGGGCGTGTATTTAATGAGTTCAACATAATCTACCTCTTGGACAGCGATTATGGTTCTGTTATCAAATCCTTGCGAAACAAGGACGACTCTGGGGCTACTCCAATTAATTTTCACGTTCTTGCCCAACTTATCTGCCACTAAAAGGTCAAAATGTTTTTTGTTCTTCCGAAGCCAGTTAAAGTAAAATAGTCCTTGGGTAAATATAGCATCGTTTTGACCCCACTTATATTCAATAATAACTGGGGCATTTGTTTCATCAATCGCTAAAGTATCAATCCTGCCATCCGTAGTAGGATACTCTTTCACCAGAAAACGCATACCGAGTAAATCTTCAAGGTTGTCCGCAAAGAAATCTCGCAAAGCCGCCTCGTTGTTAAAATAATTTAGGTCAAATGAAACTTGAGCCGCTTTCTTGTTTTTTATTTGAAAAATAGGCATAGGTTTTTAGAAAAAGATTGAGAAGAAAAAGAAAGTGGCGATGAATACCACTATTCCGATGATGATGGCGTACGGCAATACTTTATGGTCTAACAAGTTCCACATAAACTTTATGATACACGAAACAGCCCCACCTTGCTACTCACTGTATTCTATTGCCTTTGAGAATCGTTGAGTATAAACTTCTAAATTATGCCAAGAAGATATAGGTCGTCCAATAGGGAAATTGGCTCGCTGATGTACAGAATGGTTTATTTGGTTTTGTTGTATTTGGGGATTAAATTTTTTGGAACATCTATATTAAATGGTGTGGTTCTGGCCTTGTTAGGCATATTCTCGTTTGAGCTAGTGGGGTTTATATTGCGTGGTATTGGGTTTTGGAGATATTAGATACTATTGCGTTTATTATGTAAACGCCGTATTATTTGGTCAATATATTACTATAAATATGATGAGGGTTGAACCAATTATTGAATGGTGGAAAAAATTTTCAGAACAATGCTTGAATTTTGCAAATAAATTTTATCGCAGCTTAAAGCGAGGATTAGAAAGTTGTCATGCTTGGTTAAAAAAAGACCTTCCAAAACTTCATCCTCTTAATGCGGTAAATATAGTTTTGTCAGCAGTGGTTGCATATATTGCAACGGATTGGATTATGACCTTTACGTTAGTGAACTTTACGAATATTAACAATCAATATGTTGGATGGACAATTTTGATTTTCGCTATCACAATGGGAGTGCTTGAGTGGGCATTTGAAGGTATCTATGAGAGAGTAACCGGCGTCCAAGCTATATTTCCACCAAGATATAAATTCTTATTTTTAATGATTTCTATACCTTCTTTACTCTATATAAATAAATTACTAATTCTTATTAAAACACATGACAAAGAAACCGAGCCCAATAATTAGTTATATTTTGGCATTGGTTGTTACAATACTAATTGCATCATATGCAATATCTTTTTTCGTCCAAAAGTCTGCGGTTTGCGACAAAGACCATGTTCAGCTTTGTGCTACGGAAAATATTTGTTCAACAGATGGACTTTACTGGTGGGACAATGCGTGCCATTTAATAGAACAACCGAAACCAGCACCTTCGGAATATCCAGATTATGATGCGTTACAGGGTATGAAATCTCTTCCTCTCGTTGAAAACTTTGTCAGCTATACGCCCAAAAGCCAAGTATTAGAAAAATATTCTAAAAAAGGCATTATCCTAAATAGCGGCAAAATATCAAGGGGCTATTTAGAAGTAACAGCTTCAATTAACGACAAACCGTTAACAAGTTGGGAGAGCATGTATTTTAAAGCTCCCTATGATGTTGTTAATCATTATGAATATGGGGGGCATCTGTTTAGGCCAGATTCTTTAAAAGTGCCACCAAGCGATATTACACATTTACTTTATTCTCTCAATAACATCCCTTTTCTTCCAAATTTTCCTTACTCCGAATCTGCAAAACCCAACACCTTTGATTTGTTTGAAATAATTAACGATAAAAAAGAAGTCAAATTTTATACATTTATTTCCTCTCTAAATCCGGCGAAAATAAATCTCATTAAAATTTATTACGAATGTGATGGAGAAGTTAATGCGGGAAATTGTAGCCTAACTTTAGAAAAATAATAAATTTGCAATACTTACCATAGTTTTTGCATATTATAAAATTAATATTTTCCAGTCAGATAGGTCGTTGGGGTCGTATTCGTATTTTTCTTTGTCGTTATATCTCCATGTTCCGTTAACATAAACAGCGATGCCGCCGATAAGATTCTTTCCCTTTTTGTTTTGAATTTTAATATATTTCTGTAAGCACTCCGCTCTTTCCTTTGCGTCTTTTGCGGTCATCCCGCTTTTCGTATCAAAAATGCCAATGCGGCCATTGTGTAACTGAACTATAAAATCAGGATAGAACGCTTGGTCGTCATCCCTAAGCACAGCAAAATATTTACTATCAGTATCGCCATTTTTATACCACCACTTCACTGTTTTTTTAGATGCGTTCAAAAATTCAATAAATTGTCTTTCCGGTTCGCTTGGCTTTGCGGTATAAAAAGGTTTCATTACTGAAAGTGGCTGCTCTTCCTTTTTGTATCTGCTGTTATAACTGGTCAATATCGGGACTTCCCATTTTGGAGTTTCCTGCAGTTCTCTTTTTTCGGCTAACTTTTCAACAACCTCCTTTTTATATTTCTCTTTTGCCAGATTGATAGTGTTCACGAATAGCTGGACATTTTCTTTGCCCAAAACTATTCGCTGAACCTCTGGGTCGTATTTGGCAAATTTGAATTGTTGATTAAAGAATTGATATAGTGCGGTTTTCATTCTGTCGCTAGAATCAGCCGGAGCGTAGGGTGTGCAATTTTGGATTATAAATTTATCAAACATTTCTTGCAGCTCTTTCTCATTTAGTGCGACTTTAATAGTTCCTTTCTGTTTTATTTCACCGGCCTTATCAATATCCGTAATTTTGCCATCGGCAATGATTGGGCTTACTATTTTGGACGGCTTTAATTGAATATTCTTTTTCAAATCATTGTCTTCCGCTATTTTCATAAACAGTTTAGGAAATTCGCCCGATAAGCGGGTTCGTTCCCTTTGCCGTTTTAAATAAATTGAGGGCAAAGATATTTCCTTGTATAGTTTGCTGTCTCTCTTTGATTCATAAATGGTCAAATAGTCTTTGGCGTAGTCTTCCGTGATTTCTATGCTTGGCAAATTAGTAAAGACATAGCCCTGATTAAGCTCCGGCTCTTTAGAATAGTATTTTAATTCCGGCATTCTCATTATCCTGCCGATGGTCTGAATTGTGAAAGTAAAACTTTTTGATTCCCTGAATATTACCAATATGGAGGCTCTGGGGCAGTCCCAGCCCAAAGCAATGGCCTGCTTGAAGATTAAGACTTCTACTTGGTTGTCGTTTTTTTCAATATTTTGCAATGTGTCTGATTTATCCTCTGACAACCAGATGGCGAGCTTTCCGTTTTTTTCTGTGATTCCTTGTTTTTCTAATATTTTAATAACATCCTCTTTCTTGCTGATTAAATTACTTTTATTGTCTGGAAGCTGTATTAGCATCAGAGGATTTATATTTGACCCCACCTTTTTATACATTCTGGCCAACTCTATCCTCTTTTTTAGAGCTTCGGTTATGACTATTTCATCGGAGCTTTTTGAGCCAATTTTAATATCAAGAAATTCTGGATTTATCGTTATTTCAGATTTAATCATTTCTTCCGCTTTTACATCGGCCAACCGAATTCGTTCTATTTCAGCAATATTTTCAGTTAGGTGGGGGGTGGCCGAGACCTCTAAGGTAACTTTGGGGCTTATGATTTCAAGCAACTCCTTTGATTTTTCAGAGCTTGCCGTATGATGGCTCTCATCTATTACCAAAATAATTGTTCTACCATCATTCTTTGTGTTTTTTACTATACTATTTAGGTTATTGTCTTGCTCATTTTCCCTGACGAAAATATTAATGTCTTTTTTGTTTATACTGTGCCAATTTATAAATAGTATTTCGTTTTCGCCTATTTTCCTGTCTTCCAAGTCTTCAAAATAGGAGCATTGCAAGCTCCGGTCATCCTCATAATATTTCTCCAGCTTCTCTTTACTTTGCTCATGCAACATCCTTACCGAAACCCAAATGATAGAAAAAGTCTTCTCGTCATCCCTATTTTTTACAAGCTCTTTTAATAATTCGGAGACCACTACCGTCTTACCGGAACCGGTGGGGGCTTGGAATATAACCGTCTCATTTTCCGGCGAATGCAATGAGTTCTCTATTTTTCTATGCAGGTTCTCTACTGCCTGTTTTTGATAATCTTTTAGCTCTATCATTTGAATATTCTTTTATAAACGCTTAATATCGCTGTGGGTATGGGTTTTAATTGGACTAATGATTTTATATCTTCAAATTCTTCCTCTCGCGCGCTTTCATCCAGAGAAAAAATATAAACTATGATTTTTTTATTGAGCCTTTTAGCCTCTTTTTTGAAACCGGCGATTGCGTCATCATCGTAAACTATGCCTAAATATTTATTTTGATAGTTTTTGAAAATCTTAAAATATTTATCCTTTTTAACCAACTCAAAACAATCCTCTTTTAGACAAAGCATCTCTGCTGATTTATCAACGAGCATTTTCTTGTTTTTATCCGTTGCCTCTCCCTTAATAAAGTCGGTTTTAAAATACTTTAGATTACTGCTTATGCCAATGACTTTTTCGTTTTTTGAACTTTTGTAACCATTGATGACTTTTTCAATACGAGGATAACAAATATCAGTGCATATATTGTTCTCATTATTAGTGCACAGTATAAATCTCCTATCTTCATCATCCTGACTATTAAGGGCGAGGACGGCCTGAGCTGAAGTTCCAGAACCAGCAAAAAAATCTAAAACCAATGGACTTATTACATTGGCTAATGTAATGCATCTCTTGATAAGGTCAGTAGGCTTAGGATTTGAAAAAACTCTTTCTCCAAAAAACTCTTTCAATTCTATCGTTGCCTTTTTATTGCCTTCAATATCAACCCACAAATTAGAAGCGGACTTGCCTCTTCCTTCCAAATAAAATTTTACGTATGGCCGCCAGCCTCTACCTTGCTTTATCCACTCAATCATATTCTCTCTTTCAAGTCTTTGAAAATACTTCGTATCGCCCCGCCACGTGCTTTCATATCCAGATGGGCCAAGAGGATAAACATCGTTTCCGTCCGGGTCTTTTAGTGCGTAAAAAAGATTTGGTCTATTTGCTCTTTTGTCATTATTTCCGGTTTTGCGAAATTGTAAAGTAGAATAATTACCTTTTTCATCTTTTTTGCTAAATCTCTTCTTGTCTTTTTCAGACATCGCTATCTTTCCTAGCTGAAAATCTACCATTCCATAAACCAATAAGTAATCAGCGCTACTTCCAAATCTTTTAGCATCTTGGCCGGTAGTCGTCCCTTTCCCAACAGTTACTATTCCAATCAAACTATTTTCGCCAAAGACCTCATCGCATAAAAGTTTTAACTGTGCGAGCTCGTTATCATCTATTGATATAAATATAGCCCCTGTTTTTTTAAGTAAATTTTTGGCCAGCTTCAGGCGTTTTTCCATAAAGGAAAGCCACTTGCTATGCCGATAAGCGTCCTCTTTATCTACATATTTGTCGTTATAAATAAAATCTTTATTGCCGGTGTTGTATGGCGGGTCAATATAAATTACATCTACCTTGCCCTTGTGAGTGTAGTTCAAAACAGATAGGGCGTGATAATTATCACCCTCAATAAGAATATTTATGGGTTTTTCTTTTTCTGTTTTGATTTCCTTACTGCTATCCTCCTCAAGAACGGGTAACTGTTCTTTGCATAGTTCAACAACCAGTTCGGGTTCTTTTTCACTATCCCAAACAAGGCCATATTTTTTTATGGGCTTAGATTTTTTTATTTTCTTCTTTGAGCCCTCTGTCTCCTTAAGAAGATTTTGCGTTGAAAAACTTTCGGCAGTTAAATCTGCCTTTTGTAATTGTAATTTTTTTGGCATACCTGAACCGTTTTAATGCCTGCTGGCCGGAAATACAAAGCTCCCAGCCAGCGATGGCTTGCGCCACCCATACTCCTTTCGGAATATGACGGTTCAGGTGCTCTGACTAGGAGCTTAATAACCTGAACCGCATTTTCTGCCGTGCTATCCTACCGGATAGTTTAGGCAAACTAATATTCACTTGTTACTGAAATAATAACATAATTTTTAATTTATGGGAGGGGGTAGCGGCCTTGAAAAAGGGCTGGTTTTTTGCTAGATTAACAGGATATTACTATGAAATTACAATTGCAATGAAATTTTTTACAGCAGATTATTTTGAGAAAAAATTTAGAATTTTATATTCAAAGCTACTCTTCAAGGAGGGCCTTAAAGAAACAGCAAAAGAAGTCAGGCGAGAACTTGGTCTACCACCAGAGGGATTTAAAAACGAATCAGAGCTAGCCATTTTTTTAATGGGCAAAATGGCCAATGAAGAAATTGAACTTTTAAATATGATGGTTTTTGTAAACGATTATTCAGCAAAAAATGAATTGCCTTATAATGACGAAAATATAGAAAAATTTAAAGAAGCTTATTATAACGAATATTTACCAAATACAAAACCCGAAGAAATTTTAATGGGGGCGGTATCTGCTTTCGGAAAAGATTTGATTGACCATAATAACATGCTTACCATGTATCCTTTTCCAAAAAGCAACAAATACTTTTCAAGTCTATTTCCAATTACTCTTAAATTCATTAGAAAATTCTGGGGTCTGGATTTGCTTGACGAACACATTATGGGGCATCTGGCTGAAAAATATTTGTTTCTTGGAGAATATGGAGTAAATCAATATATCAAGTCAAAAATAGCATGCACAAATTGCAGATATATTGGTGTAAATCATTTTTCGCCCAACCGGAACAATATGGAAGGGCAAGATACAGGCCCATATAGCAAAGGATATATTTTTAATAAGGAAACGGTTAAGCAGCTGTCTTTGCACTTCAATAGCGTTTTCTTAATCATCAAACCTTACGCAACAAAAGAAGAGGTTTTAAATTATGTGGAAGATAATTGGGACAGCCTAAAAAAGCATGTTATAGAAAAAAACACTTTCTATAAACAATATGGCGTTCATCCGAGCAAAATTAAGGAAAGCGATTTTGAAAGAAACAGGTTGATTTATGAACTTAATAAACTATCAAAAAAAGACTTACTTAAACGCTATAAGGGGGAGCGTGATTTATCTTTAAAAAACATCTACAAGGAGACCATAATTGCGGCTATTCTCAAGGAAGAATACAACGCCAGCATTTCACCGGAGGCTGTTAAAAAAGCAGCCGCACGTTTTGATAAAACCTCAAGAATAAAAATGTTGCCAAAAGATATTAGGGACATTTAGATATTTAGTTTTTAAACGTCAATATAGTCAGATTGCATTCAAGAACACAATTAAAGTGTTCTTTTTTTAACTTGGAAAAGAGCTGGTCGTAAAAAATTATTATTAACAGCATTACTATTATGGATTACTTAAAAGAAAACGACATTTTTGGAAGTTCTGACATCAATTTGCATGCCACGCTTCGCTATTACGGTTACAGCACCGAGGCGATAAACAAGTCCGACCCAAGCAAGGCCATATTTTTCGTAAAAAGGGATGCCGGCTTGGATGGCTTTATACAACAATACTTTGCCCACGAGCTTCGGGTAGAGCCTTTGGCGTTCGCCGCTATTATCAAGGAGCTCAAGACAAGACTTTATCACGCCTAAGGCTATGCTGTCGGATAAGCAAATAGCCGAATATCAGACGCTTTATAAAAACCGCTACGGCAAAGAAATCAGCCGAGAGGAAGCGTTTGAAAAGGGCGTAAAGCTTATCCGACTTGTTGAATTGATTTACAAGCCAATGACCGAGGCCGAATATCAGCAATTACAGGAACGCCGCCGACAAACTGGCGATTTATAAACCTAATACTATAAACCATGAAATCACTTGAAAGACGATTTAATAACATAACAGAGAAAAAGCCAAATCAGAGCTCTTATCTTTGTTTCGCCGAAGCGATAAAAAGACGGGGCTTTAGCCAGCAAACCATACATCGCTGGTTTCAAAAGCTGGTGGACAAAAGCGACTACGCAAAAGGCGAGAAAAAAGGTCTATTAGAAAATCTTGGAAATCTCTCAAACCCCGTGAGGACAACAGAAATTGAGGGTAAAACAGCCAGCCAAACGATTATTTGAGGAAAACATACATATTACTTAATAATAATGTTTAATTATAAAATCATGGATTTACAAACAATTACAATTAAAGAATATTTAGACAGAAAAGGCATTCAATATCGGGAAAGCGGTAAAGAACTTATTACCAAGTGCTTATTTAGCAGTTGTGACGAAGACAGCAGAAGCGGCGAAGCCCATTTATATTTCAATGCCGAAACCAGCCAATACCACTGCAAAAAATGCGGGGCAACAGGCAATATAATAACCCTCGCAAAACACCTCGGAGACGACATAGAAGAGGTTGCCATAAACCCACAAAAACCCACAAAAAATGTCGGAAAATGTCGGTTTGGCGCAGAACTGGTTGATACCTGCCATTTTGCGCTTCCGGCCAATATCCGCCAATATCTCAATGCTAGAGGCATTACGGACGCCGTTATAGACAACCACAAGCTCGGCTGGGGCAGGTTCTATGGAAAACTATGGATTACGATACCCATAAAAGATATTTATGGGGCTTTTCAATTTTTTAAGTTGCGGCAAGACCCTAACGCTGGAGACGATAAAATGACTTATCCAAAAGGAACTAAAGACTACCCAGTTGAAGCCCAGATTTACGGCTGGGACACGCTTGAAAGTAATGCCGAAAGAATTGTTATTTGCGAGGGCGAGCTGGATAGGTTGGCTCTACTTTCAAAAAACATACCCGCTATTACCTCAACGCACGGAGCGATGACATTCAAACCAGAATGGGTTGAAAAAATAGGAAAAGGCAGGAAAATGTATATCTGTTTTGATGTGAATGATAAAACCGACACCGGCAAAAAAGGAGCGGAGCGGGCGGCAAAAATGCTGGTTTTTGCGGGTTATGAGACCTACATAATCACATTGCCACAGGAAGTCGGTGAGGGCGGAGACATAACCGATTATCTCGTGAAGCTCAACGGCAACCCCGATGATTTGTTTGGTAAATACGCAAAAGAATACCCAGAGAAAATTGATACCTCGCAATTTAAGCCGCTCTCATCGCAGGAGCTGGTAGAGATATTGGGGCTGACTATTAAAAAAGATGAGGAAAATAAATTGCTAACATTTCTCTGCGAACTGTCGGCTTATACAGAATCTAGCCAATTAAATATCAGTTTTAACGCTCCATCGTCTACCGGCAAATCGTATATCCCCACGGAAATTGCACAACTTTTTCCTGCAGAAGACGTAATTGAGCTTGGGTATTGCTCGCCAACGGCTTTTTTCCACGACAGAGCAGAGGAATATAAAAAAGAAACCAACGAGCTTGTTGTGGATTTGTCCCGCAAAATTTTGATTTTTCTTGACCAGCCACATACTTTGTTACTGCAGCATCTTCGCCCATTGCTTTCGCACGACAAGAAAGAGATTAAGTTAAAAATTACCGACAAATCCCAAAAGGGCGGGCTAAGAACCAAAAATGTATTTTTGCGCGGATTCCCTGCGGTGATTTTCTGCACAGCAAAAGTGGATATTGATGAACAGGAAACAACCAGATTTATCTTATTAAGCCCGCAAGCTGACCGAGAAAAAATCAGAGCTGCCATATATGAAAAAATTAAAAAAGAAACAGATGGAGGAAACTATCGGGTGGCTTTGGACAATGAACCGGATAGAAAATTGCTTAAAGAAAGAATAAAAGCGATAAAACTGGAGCAGATAACAGACATCAATATATGTTCACCGGAAAAAATTGAAGAGGCGTTCTTTGGAAAAGACAGACCGCTTAAACCAAGACACCAAAGAGACATCGGCAGGATAATCTCTATCATCAAGTTATTCGCTTTGCTGAATGTTTGGTTTAGAGAGAAAAAAGATTCCGTTGTGATAGCCAACGAAGACGACATAAAAGATGCGTTTAAAATTTGGGATGTAATATCCGAAAGTCAGGAGCACAATTTGTCTCCATTTGTTTTTCAAGTTTTCAAGGAAATAATAATGCCCGCTTGGAATGATAAAAATCAAAATGCCACACGGTTTGGCATTCAATTGGGTATTACGAGGAGAGAGATAAGCCAAAAGCATTTTCAGATTTATGGCAGGGCTTTGGCCGATTGGCTTTTGAGGATGCAAATTATACCTATGCTGGAAAATGCTGGATTGATAGCTCAAGAGGCAGACGAGAACGATAAAAGGAAAATGTTAATTTACCCCACTGGCCAACATGCTATATCGCAAGACCAAAACAATAGTGAGTTAGATGGTGGGGTAGAAATTAAGAGAGAAAACAATAGTGAGCCGAGCAGTGGGGTAACTCCAAATTTAGAAATTTCCTGACACTATAAAAAGGAGTATCCGAACACTATAAAAAGGGGGTTTTCCAAAACTATAAAAAGGTGAGTTTTCAAAGCAATACGCGCGGACGGGAAACCATCTGATAACAGAGTAAAAACGGGTAAAAAAACAGGCTCGTTGCATACAAAAACCGATAACCACTTTAAGCTAAAACAGGGAGAATCTTTAATGATTTCGGCGGCCACCAACAATTTATATGGCAAAGTCAATTGCAGAATTAACAAACAGGATAAGCATTTTCTTCCTCAAAAAGTATAGTTATCTGCCGCAGGAAAAAAGGTGGCAATACGGCAATATTGTATGGACTCGCGGGAGCTGGGAAAATAATATGAATTTTTATGTCCAAACGAGCGGCATGGGGCGTGAGACGATAGAAACAAGCTATATTGAGTTAATTTATACAGTTATAACTCGCCAATCCGGAGAAAAAACGGATATGAGGTATAAAATTCCTCTTGTAACCACTCCGTGTCGTTATGGCGGTAAGAGATATTGGTTTATTTGCGAACTTTCAAAAAATGGAGTGTATTGCGGAAAACGTGTAGGTGTGCTTTACAACATTGGCAATTGGTTCGGTTGCCGGTATTGCGGAGAGATTGCATACGCCGCTCAAATGGAGGGAGGAAAGCTAAGATGGAGCGGGGTATCAATCCCAGATATTGAGAAAGCGGAAAAAGAGGTTAAGCGATATTATTACAACGGCGAACCCACGAGACAATATAGGCGGTTAATAAGGTTAAACGAGAAGTTTGAGATAGGTTGGGTAATGATGGCAGCTAGGTTGGATAAGCGATTTGGGCGATTTGCACCAAGTAAGAAGTAGTGATATGATTACAATGTTAACCCGTAATCCAGTCCAGTCCCGAAGTTTTTTGTTGCCTCGTTGCCCTAAAGGGGCGGCTATGCCAATGAGGCAATCCTTCGGGAAAGCGGATTTGGGTTAACCTTAGCCGTCCCTTTAGTTTATGAAGCAAGAACAAAATAAAATTAAATACTTCCTTTACGCCAGAAAGTCATCGGAGAGCGAAGACCGACAGGTGCAATCCATTGATGACCAAGTAAATCGGCTCAAAAAGTTTGCCAGCGATTTTAATTTGGATATTAAGAAAACTTATACCGAGGCAAAATCGGCGAAAAAGCCAAACAACCGCCCGCTTTTTGATGAGGTGATACAGCGAATTGAAAACGGCGAGGCGGATGGAATTTTATGCTGGCAGATAAACCGCCTCTCCCGTAACCCGATTGATAGCGGCAAGTTAAGCTGGTTATTGCAAAAAGGAGTTTTGAAATCAATCCAGACCATAGACCGCCAATATCTACCAGACGATAATGTTCTTCTTTTTAATGTTGAAAGCGGGATGGCAAACCAATTTATTATTGATTTAAGAAAAAATACGAAACGGGGAGTAGAAGGAAAACTCCAACGAGGTTGGCTTCCCTCTCGCGCACCTCTCGGATACTTGAACGACAAATCCGAAAAAGTAATAACTCAAGATGCTGAACGATTTAGTATTGTCCGTAAAATGTGGGATTTAATGCTCACTGGCAGTTATACTCCGCCAAAAATTTTAGAGATTGCGAACAATGAATGGGGGCTAAAAACTGTGAAATATAAAAGAGAAGGCGGAAAAGAACTGTCTCTTAGTGGTATATATAGAATGTTCACCAATTTATTCTATGCTGGGATTTTGGAATGGGATGGCAAACAATACGAAGGCAAGCACGAGCCGATGATAACGCTTGAAGAATTTGACCGAGCGCAAATGATACTTGGCAGAGAAGGCAAGCAGAGACCAAAAAAACACGAATTTGCTTTTACGGGAGCTATTCGGTGCAAGGAGTGCGGATGTCTTTATACCGCCGAGACCAAGAGGAAGCTCATAAAGAAAACCGGCACAATCAAAGAATTTACCTACTATCATTGCACAAGAAAGACGAGGAGGGTCATTTGCACACAAAGAAAAGTCATTCCCATTGAAGTTCTGGAATTACAGATTGAAAAAGAAATAGAAAAATACACAATCCTGCCAGAATTTTTGCAGTGGGCATTAGATGGTTTAAGTAAAAAGAACGATACCGAGATTGAGGACAGAACAAAGATTTACGAAATGCGGCATAGGGCAGTGGCGCAAGCCCAAAACGAGCTGGATGAGCTTACCAAGATGAGATACCGCCAACTCATTGATGACGAAACTTTTATCGGCGAGAAAAATACGCTTCAGAACAAAATCACACAACTAAAAGGAAACCTGCGGGAAACCGAGGCACGAGCCGAGCGTTGGCTTGAACTTACTGAAAAAACATTTAGCTTCGCCGCTTATGCCCGCAAAGCGTTTTTGATGGCAAAGGGTAAGGAAGGGTTAGAACTGAAAAAAGAAATTTTATTGGCGCTTGGAAAAGCCCCGATAATTCAAGGCGGAAAGCTCTTTATTGAGCCGAATGAGTGGTTTCAGCCTATCAATAATGGCTATCCGGCGCTGGAGCAAGAATATAAAAGGTTAGAACTGGAGAAAACCCTTACGGCACAAGCAAAAATGGACGCTTTCGCATCCATTCGTGCACGATGGGGTGCCTAGAGGGAATCGAACCCTCATATCTGCTGCCACAGAGCAGCGCTTTGGCCGTTAAGCTATAGGCACCAAAAAAATATTAAATATTTATAGATTCTCTTGTTTTAAGGACCCGAACAGCTTCTTTGGCGACTTCCTCCATCTTTGCGACGTATTTTTTGCTTTCAGCCTCGGCGTCGGGGACGTCTTTCATAAAAATAATAATGTCTGCTTTTTTATCGTGCACGTGTTCGCGCGTTTCCGAACTGTCCGCCATCTCCTTTGCATCAAAACCTATAATTTTTGAAGTGCGGCCATTTCCATCTTCTACTTCTATAAAAGCGTCAATCCCGTGCCAGACATCCAACGGCGATCCGACGGCGGTAAAAATTTTTACGCGGTTCATGTCTTTTTCTTTGGTAAAACCAAGTTCGTCTATAAAAGCAATCCGCAAATCGTTTAAAAGGGGCTTGTTGTGCGGGTCGGTTGGGTCGTACGGGCTAAATTTTCTTACAAGCTTAAGCGAATCTTCCCAAGAAACATATCCTCTTTCATTTTGCGCCTTTTTGAGTTCCCGTAGATATGGCTCTGTCTGCCTAATCTCGCCGAAAGCAAAATACTCGGAAACTTTCCCGGATTTTTCCAGGCCACGTAGATATTCTCTTGGCATCTTGTTTATCCTGCTTTATAAATCGCCGCGCCCTCTTTGGCCTTTTGCGAGAGTTTCACCGCAACCTCGTCGCCCTTTTTGGCGGAGGAAACTTCCTTGTGGTCAACCTGCATTGAGGAAATTGTTTCCTCAAATTCATCCTCGCCCTTTTTGATTTTCACTCTATCTCCCATCTTCAACGCGCCTTTCAAATCAATCACAGCCACTCCGATTTTATCGTACCAATGTGTAATTTTTCCGACCTCTTTTTCCATAAGTAAACACTAGCATAAAGCGCTGTTTTTTGCTAACATAATTTAAAATGCCGCGGTAGCTCAGTGGCAGAGCGCATGCCTGAAGAGCATGGCGTCGGCAGTTCGATTCTGCCCCGCGGCACCAGTCAGTAAAAAGCAAGTCAGAGGAAGCCGCTCGTTTGACCCTGATTGTGTTTCGGCTTACAATGTAAAAATGGATAAAGAAAAAGTGACAATT
>Ga0209210_1000742_pt1 | contig 31637 bp, 42 predicted proteins | sample RifGroA1_FD_183991 | JGI IMG/M metagenome (GOLD analysis project Ga0209210, IMG submission 183991) | Contaminated groundwater microbial communities from Rifle, Colorado, USA - Rifle Groundwater A1 (SPAdes) (version 2) | ecosystem: Environmental > Aquatic > Deep subsurface > Groundwater >...
CCCCCTCCTGCCAAAGTTACTTCCCCTCCTGCAGTATTGGTTACAATCGTTCCCGTTTTTGTACCGGTATTAAATTCTGCTTCCGTAGTTTGTATGTAATTTAAATTATTCTGATATCTTGATAGATAAAATTCTGCTGTTATCTGGTTTGGTAGTGGTGTAGTCCAAGAAACCGTTGTGGTTATTTTTTTCATCGACGGATCTACACTGCCGCTTCTCACATAATCTTCAATCACAATACTCCGGGTAAAATCTCCCACCGTTTCTGCTCCCGCTGCCAAATTCCAGCTCCCCGCTTGCACCACCGGGTGAAATGTTCCGTTAGAAAGCCCGCTCCATCCCGTATTTCTCACTTGCCGCACCGCTTCAATTACTTCCCGAGACAATGCCAAGGCTTCTGTCCGTTGTTGTCCCTGGGCTTGACCTTCCCGTGAAGCCACCAAGCCCGTCAAAATTGCCGGCAGCATGGCAGCCGCCAGTCCTACAGCTACAATTATTTCAATTAGAGATTGTCCAGGCCGTCCCATATTGATTAACCGTCAGAGTTTTTGTTGCTCCTCCGGATGTGTCAGTAACTGTAATTGTTCCAGGCCCCGCTACTTCTCCGGATCTGGCGGCAAAAGTAATTTTGTTTTGTGCATAGGTCGTAGTTACCGTAATTTCCGGATCCAGTGTGACTATAAATCCCTCCGGGTTTAAAGTATATCTATCGCCCCCAAACACAATTTCTTGCGCTCCTTCTCCCGCCATAGCCCGCATTTGTGTTCCCCGCACATCAGCCGCTAACACTTCCATGGTAGTTGCTACCCCCACTCTTTTGCGCGACCCGGTCAAATTAAGAGTCACCATTGACGTCAGTGCCGCCACTAACCCCATCACCACAATCAGTTCAATTAATGTAAAACCTGTACGCATTATCGTCCACCTACTTGACCAATCAATCCGTAAATTGGCGCAATAATTGCCATCATCATCATCCCCACCGACACGGCCACAATTACCAAAAGGATAGGTTCCAGAAGCGTCATCAAAGTTTTCAAAGAATTCTCCACTTCGTAATCCAAGTGTTCTGACACCTCCTGCATCGATTTATCCAAAGACCCCGTCCGCTCTCCTGCTTCCACCAGCTTCAGCATGATGACCGGCACCACTCCTTTATAAAACCGAAGTCCGTCAGACAATCTTTTTCCCCCTGCCACCATCTCCCGGGATTTATCAATCAGTTTTGCCGTTTGTCTACCCAACACTACGTCTTTAGCTAAATCCAAAGAAGTTACAATCGGCATCCCCGAAGAAAGCAGTAAATACATCGACCGGGAAAATCTGGTGAAATCAATTTGTCTAATTAAACCCTTTACCCCAGGCAGTCCAAAAATAAGCGATGTAAAAAAAGATTTATTTTTCTTGGCTATCAACCATGAACCAATAACCACTAGCGCCAATGCACCCACCAACCACACTGTTTGTTTCAAAAGGACATCAGACAAAAAAATCAAAATCTTGGTCGGTAATGGGAGCTCTACCCGGAGTCTGGAAAACACTAAAGAAATTTTGGGTACCACTACAATCAGCACCATCAGTACTACTCCCAAAAATACCACCAGAATCAAGGCCGGGTATACCAAAGCCAGTTTTACTTTGTCCAAAAATTCCGCCTCTCTTTGAATGAAAATCCGTAAATCTTTAAGGGTTGTTTCTAAAGTTCCCGCCTCTTCCGAAGCCTTGATCAAATTCAAACTTACTTTATCAAACACTCCGGGAAATTTTGCCAGCGATCCTGCTACTTGAGTCCCCTGCATTAGATCTTCCTTCAATTGTTCCAGGACTTTTCTTTGTGATCCTTTAGTGTCTTCCAAAATGGAGTTTACCGATTCCAAAATAGGAATTCCGGCAGCAAGTAACGTGGCCAAATTGCCAATCAAAGAGATTTTCTCGTTGTGAGATAAATTTACGCTCATATAAATTCCGCCTTAGTTACCCGGACTACTTCTTCAACCGTAGTTACTCCAGAAGCAATTTTGGCAAAGCCATCGGCGATAATGGTTTTCATCCCCGCTTTGGCTGCCGCTTTAGCAATTACATCTGCGTCGTTTCTTTCGGTAATTAATTTGCGGATCTCCTTATCCACTTCCAGTACTTCAAACAGCCCTACCCGGCCGGAATATCCGGACATTCTACATAGTTTGCACCCCTTACCTTTATATATAGTATATTTGGCCTTACTCCCCAAGTTTTCTTTCAAAAGTTCCACCGGAAAGCTTTTGGTCAGTTCTTCAGCTGTCACTTCCAGCGAATACTTACATCCCGAGCAAATTTGCCGCACCAGCCGCTGGGCCAAAATGACCGTTACTGTGGAGGCTACTAAAAACGGCTCTACTTTCATATCGATAAGTCTAGGGATGGCTGTGGCCGCATCGTTAGTGTGTAATGTCGAAAGCACCAAATGACCAGTCAAGGCAGCATTAACCGCAATTCCTGCCGTTTCATTATCTCGGATTTCTCCTACAAAAATTACATTCGGGTCCTGGCGCAAGACAGACCGCAAACCATTGGCAAAAGTTAAATTTGTTTTAGAATTTACCTGAATTTGATTGGCTCCTTTAATCCGATATTCCACCGGGTCTTCAATAGTGGTGATATTCTTCTCTCTGGTATTGATAATTTTTAAGATGGCATAAATAGTGGTCGTTTTTCCCGATCCCGTAGGTCCGGTACTTAAAATTGCCCCATACGACTTGCTAAAAGCCCGAGTCAATTTGTCCAAATCTGCCGGTAACATTCCCAAATCCTGCAAAGTGTATTGTCTAGACCTAGAAGACAAAAGCCGCAGTACAGCCTTTTCTCCGTCAGCAATGGGCACAATCGACACCCGGATATCCAGATTCTCTTCTTCTAGTCTGGCCCGCATTTTTCCGTCTTGAGCTGCCAAATGTTCATCCGTCCGCAGATTAGACAACACCTTAATTCTGGTAATCATCCGGTCATGTAATTTCTTAGGCACCCGCATTACGTCCTGCAGCACACCGTCAATCCGCAGGCGGACGAGTGAATTAGTCTCTTCCGGTTCGATATGAATATCCGAGGCCCGGTCTTGATAAGCTACCTCGATTATCGCGTCCACAATTTTAGCCACTGGTGGATCCTCCAGCATGGACTCCGGACTTTTTCCAATGTCTTCTGCTATGAGGTTATCTACAATCTTTTGCAAATCCCCCTGATATATCCGCAGTGTACTTTGAATATCTGCAATGGTAGCCAAATGCGGCAACACTTTTTGCCCGGTTTTTTTAGCTACCAGCTGCAAAACTTCCAAATTCTTAGGATCCGCTACTGCCACCTTTACTCCGCTGGCGTCTCTGGCAAACGCCACTGCTTTTTGTCTGCGCATTACCCGGTCGGGAATCAGCTCAATTACATCCTGAGGAATGGCAATTTTAGTTAGATTAATAAACGGCATTTTGAAATATACCGCTAAGGCTTGACCGAATTTTTCGTCAGACAACAAACCTTTTTCCAAAACCGCATCTTCTAGAGGAATGTTCGATCCTGTCGCATATGCCAACACCTCTGCCATGGCTTTTTCTTCCACAAGCTTATTCTTCACCAAAAAAGATGCCAACTGATCATTGGGCAGGATCGCCATACATTAATATTACACTATCTCACCATCACTTTGTCACCCCGTGAAATCAGTCCTCCCTGTGTCACTAATCCCATCCATCCCCACACCAAGTGACCTCTCAATTCTTGTGTCAAATCAATCATTACCCCATCCTTTTTATCTCCTACAACTACATCAACAGGACTTGAAATTGTTGAGGCATGAATTACCAAAACATCTCTTTCTGGGGTCATTTTCAGTATTTCCGGAGCCCAATCAAGACCTTCGTCAAATCTAAAAGCAGCAACTACAATCCCCGTTGCATGGTAATAAGTAGCTTTACGAAACATCCTGTTGCCACGTAAATCCCATTCAGCTTGTCCTTGTCCCATTGTTCGCCCAAAAGGTTGCCCATCCCCAAACTCACCTCTTTTTACAACGATCGTTCCCAATACTTCAGCCAAAGCAGCGCCCATGTGCTGATTTTTACACCTTACAAGATATAATTGTCAAATGTCGAAAATATTTCACACCCCACACGGAGATATTAAACTTCCTGTTTTTATGCCCGTGGGTACCAATGCCTCTGTTAAATCACTGTCTCGGGAAGATTTAGAATCTGTCGGAGCGCAAATAATTCTGGCCAACAATTATCATCTCTATTTGCGTCCAGGATCTAAAAATGTTAAGAAATTAGGCGGCATTCATAAATTTATGAATTGGCCCCATCCCATTCTTACCGATTCCGGAGGTTTCCAAATCCAAAGCTTAAAACCCAAAATTACCGATGAAGGGGCCGAATTTGTTTCCCACATTGACGGCTCTAAACATTTCCTCACTCCCGAATCGGCTACTCAATCTCAAATTGATATTGGCGCAGATATTATCATGGCTTTCGATCACAGTGTCCCAACAGGCGCCACTCATGCTTTTGCTAAAGCCGCCGTCACCCGCACACATTCTTGGCTACTTCGCTGTATCAAGACCTGGACTTCTACTCTCCAGCTCTCCCGCTCTCCTGCTCTCTTCGGCATTATTCAAGGAGGGGAATATCCTGATCTACTGCGAGAATCTGCCAAATTTGTAGTTGACCAAGACCTGCCAGGGGTAGCCATTGGCGGCGCGGTCATCGGTTCTGATCCTCATCAAACTTCCGATACCATTTCTAGCATCAAGGATCTTCTTCCGTCTAACATCCCTCTTTACACCATGGGGGTCGGTGTCCGCCCATCAGATCTGATCTCTGTCATTAAAGCCGGCGCGAATATGTTTGATTGCGTAGCCCCCACCCGCCTGGCCCGGGCCGGCCTCCTGTATAACCACGAATCACCAAATGAGCGCATCGATATTAATCAATCCAAATATAAGCTAGATCAAAATCCCATCGATGATTGCTGTGATTGTTATACCTGCAAAAATTACACCCGGGCCTACCTGCACCATCTTTGCAAATCCCGCGAATTACTCTTTTATCGTCTTGCCTCTATCCACAATCTGCGCGTCATGCTCCAAACCGCAAACTCCTCCTAATCCTTGTCCACCCCTACGATCGTACGTTTGAACAAGAACTACAAAATCAACATCGCGTCGCCCGAAGCTATCTAAACTTGACAAGCACGCTGCCTCTTCCTATAATCCCGACCAGGAATCAACATGACAGATAGATTAAAAGTAATTCCAGAAATCGAGAATATTGTTAAAAAGATTACTCCTGAAACTCTATGTGCTGCCATCAACGCCCTAGCTGGACATCACAGAACTTCTCAAGCAATTGCCAGATCTGGCCTCACGGTTAGGCAGATCGTTTTATTATCTGATGAAGAAATATATAGTGCTTCTAGATCCGGTCGAGGTACTACTTGGGACGAAAACTCGGATGGATGGAGGCTGGGAATTGGGAGCAGAATGATAGATCAAATTAATGAGGCGGTTTCCTCTGCAATAATCCCCGCCCTGACCACTGCTAAATTTTTAAGAAAGCGCAAGTAATAACTTCACAAAATCAACATCGCGTCGCCGAAGGAGAAGAAACGATATTTTTCTTTGATAGCTTCCTTATATGCTTTCATAATTAAATCCCGTCCTGTAAAGGCAGAAACCAGCATCAACAAAGTTGATTTGGGCAAGTGGAAATTAGTGATCATTGCGTCTACATGTTTAAACTTGTAACCCGGATAGATAAAGATGCTGGTCTCGTGTTTGTCCCAATCGCTTTCCAACACCCTAACAGATGTCGTTCCCACCGCAACTACTCTCTTAGCACCTATCACCTGGCCCTTAGCACTATTTGAAATTTCATAATATTCCTCATGCATTTTGTGATCTTCTATCTTTTCACTTTTCACTGGCAAAAAAGTCCCTAAACCTACATGCAAAGTCACGTATACCTTATTTGGAATCTTATTCAAAAGCCTTTTTGTAAAATGAAAACCCGCCGTTGGCGCCGCAGCCGACCCACTATTTTTAGCGTATACAGTTTGATACCTTCTTCGGGTTTTCTTTTCACTGTCTACCCCTCTCGGGGCTTCAATGTAAGGAGGCAACGGAGTGTGTCCAATTTCGTCCAATAATTGCATCAATTCGGCATTATCGACATTGAATTTTAACTCCCCGTTTACTACTCTTGCTGACAGCTTTTCCGTGAAAACAATTTTTTGACCGTCTTTTATCCCGGGGTGAGAAATGAATTGCCACCCAGGTCTTAGCAGTAACACCTCCACTTTCCCCCCGGTTGGCTTGTGTCCAAAAAGCCGGGCCGGAAAAACCTTAGTGTCATTAAATACTAACAGGTCATCAGGGCTCAAATACTTTAGTAAGTTGTAGAAATAGTCGTGGCTTATCTCTCCTGTTTTTCTGTTTACCACCATCAACCTACTGGAGTCCCGCGTTACCGCGGGACTCTGAGCAATAAGCTGCTTGGGCAGGTGATAATCAAAATCACTCAACTTCATTCTTCACCTGTTTTTCCGGCAGACCTGTCTGCGCAGGCAGATTATAGTCTTTGACGTGAGTTGTTTCGGTTATGGTGTTATTTGTTCTGTTCCACAAACCTTTAACCCGTACCCTGTGTCCTACTTTGACGTCAGCCAAACTAATCGCTACTTCTTTGCGGTTCACCAACTTTGTAGAAGTGCTAATTGTTACCGTCTGGTTCTCCCGAGCTTCAGATACTGTGGTCATTACAAACCCGGTATCAGAAACCGATACTACGTCTCCTACAAATGTTCCCCGTTTCTTCTGAATGGACAAATTCCTCACTACGCAGGCCTGTGCTGTAGTTTTGGTTTCGTCAGCCCATCGACCTACAACTTCCAATGTGTCTCCCACCGTCAATTCAGACAGGGTGGAATTACCACTAAATCTGCGCACGAACTTGGTGGTACATTTCTCAAACGTCCCAGTTTGTACAGAGTAAGTTTTTCCATCCTTACTCACAGTTAAAGTGGATCCGGAGATTGCAGTCAAACTCACTTTTCCCAGAGCTGCTCTAGGGAAGTTCTTGCGGATTTTCTCCACGACTCTTTCTTTAATCTTACCTGGCCTACTCGCTTCTTCAGCCTTCACCAACCCCGGCAGTAATAGGCCTAGGATTAAAATGAAAATTGAAAATTGAAAATTGAAAATTTTAATTGTTATCACCCCTTTCTATTCGAACGTTTCGCTGTTAACCATCATTTCCAGTTTAGCAAAATCCCCATTGTCATCGGTAGCCACTATTACCACATAGTTTTCCCCTTCATCTAGTTTAATTACTGCGGAAAAATTGCCTCCCAGGTCAGCTTTAGTATCTACATCATTTATGGACACTTCGGCCTTGGGAGCAGTTTTTCCCTTAACCGTCACGTTTACTGCTTTTACCACTGCTCCATCAGCAGGACTGCTTACAGACAGTGTCAACTTTTGCGCCGCTAGATCAAGCGTTGGCTCCACTGTTGGCGTCAACTCCACCTGTTTAGAGTTTAGGGTTTCAGATTTAGAGTTTATTTTATCTTTTACCATCCATCCTCCACCCAAAAACATTCCTGCAATCAAAAGCAGTCCCCCAATTGCCAACGTCCTTCCCATAGTTTACCCACCTTACCTTTTTGGCAGATATTTTGTCAAGTTAGACAGCCAGCCTAAATTCCATACGTCTTGTAAAGATATTAAGGCCAAAAGTACCAATACTCCTACCATGCCCCAAGTATTAATTTTTTGTTCCAGTTCAATTGACAATTTCTTGCGCCTGGCCCACTCTACCCAGACAAAAAACATCTTGCCTCCGTCCATGGGCGGAATCGGTAGCACATTAAATACCGCTAAATTCACAGATAGAACGGCCACCAGCTCCAGAAGCGGCCAAAACCCGCCCTTGGAAATGATATCCACCAGCCCGTAAATGGCAATCGGCCCGGCTACTCCCTCCGGTGCCTTACCGGCAGACAGACTCTTACCAATTCCCCGCAGTCCTTCAATCACCCTGTTTGTCCACGTCCACGTCGCCCTCACCCCGGCTGTAGCAATATCTTGAACGCACTTAGCACTTAGCACCTGGCACTTAGCACTTGTTAGATATGGGAAATCTGCAATTCTTACTCCCAATGGTCCTTGGCCTTCTGGAGGATTTACCCGGGGAACAGTCTTGACTACCCTTCTTTGGGTCTCCAGCTGATTAATGCCTTCCAGCATGTGTAAGTTTTTGCCCGACTCCACCGTCAGGTTCACCGACAATCCTGCCCAGGACCGCATCAGCCGGCCGAATTCATCGGCATCGGAAATTTCTTTTCCTTCTACTTCCACAATTCTCTCGTCAGTTTTTATTCCTGCCACTTCCGCCGGCCCCCCGCTTTCCAAACCTAGAATGGTTACTTTGTTTTGAATTTTCTGGGGCACTCCCACGGCTGCATACAATATGGTAAATGCCGCAATAGCCAATACTACATTCATGACCACTCCGGCTAGCAAAACCATCATTCTTTGTTTGCGGCCCCGGCTCCAAAAGCTTTTTTCTTTCTCCAGTTTTACTTCTCCTTCTTCCCCATATAGCCTTACAAACCCTCCAAACAACACCGGGTAGATCGAGTAAATAATGCCTTTGTGTTTTACTGAAAAAAGAGGCGGAGTAAACGGCAATCCAAAAGCAAATTCTTCCACTTTAATCCCCAGCGCCAATGCTACCAGGAAATGGCCCAATTCATGCACCAGTACCAAAACCGACAATACTCCCAAAAAAATCCAAAACGTCATCATCCCATCCGGCTAAGCAACAACAGACCCAACCCAGCCAAAGCTATTGGAATAGACAACCAGTTTCTCTTTAACCAATCTATCTTACCCTCAACAAATCCTAGCTTGAGCACTTTGTGCTTGTATCCAGTAATATCAATTTTAGTCTCGTAGCTAGTCATACTTTTGTCAATTCCTCTTCCTTCATTTTACCAATCTTCTCAATTTCTTGCATCATGGCATCTGTAGTTTTCTGCAATTCCTCCTCGGTTCTCCTGCGGTCATCTTCCGGAAGTTCACCTTCCTCAAATTGCCGTTTAACTTCAGTCATTAGTTCGTGCCGGGTTTGGCGTACTTTTACCCGTCCGTCTTCCAATTTGACATGCAGCATCTTTATATACTCCATCCGCCTTTCGGCAGTCAATGCCGGCACGGAAATTCTGATTAGTTGATTATCAATCACCGGTGTCAGCCCCACATTGGCCGCTTCAATATCTCTCCTGATATCCCCAATTATTGATTGATCATATGGCGTAATAGTAATTGTTTGTGCATCTGGCACGGAAATGGTCGCCAGTTCCAATATCTTCATCCTGGCTGTCCCTCCATATGCTCCAATAATAATGTTTTCCACCAGTGCCGAGGTTGCTCTTCCGGTTCGAATTGTGGCCACATCACTCCGCACAAAATCCACCGTCTTTTGCATCTTAATCTTTACTTCCCCCAAATCCATGCAACTATAATATCACAATTATTACTTAGGCCAATTTGCAAGTATCAATGCCGCCGCAGCAATGGCAATTACAATCGCGATCGGATCTCTCAAAATTTTCTCCAACTTTGCATTTCCAACTGCCTCCTGTGCCGACTCTATTCTTTCAGGATTGGGGGCAAATATATTTCTGTAGACAATTCCCATAGCTAAATTCTACCTCCATCCCACCTCAAAAATCAAATTTGTTCATCTCTACGATCGTACGTTTGAACAAGGAATCGAATCAAAAAAACAAGTCAATGAAACACGCCGTACGTCAGTATTCCCAAAAACCCCACCCAAACCATCGCACCCAACCACGCTTCTCTCCGCTTGTTCGTCTCCGAAAGAAACCGCACAATGCCAAACGGCAATCTCGCCAATCCCCACGCCATCTCAGAAACAGTGGCCATAACACGCACATTCTACCCCCACCCAGCCTCAAAATCAAATCAACACCATTCATTGCACCCGCACCAAACAGCAAAATCAAACCCCAGGTAAATCCCCACCCCCACCGTCACTGTCCCTTAATTCTAAAGCTCGAGACCATTTACTCGGTCTGAAAACCTCAATTATCCCTTTTAACAAACCGATAACACCAGCTACACAGCCAAGAGGCCTGTTTTGTTCTGGCAATTCAGGTCCAGCCATACTATCATCAGACCCAGCCAGTGCATCGGAAAACTCAAGCATGTCTTTTCTCAAAAGCAACTTCAATTAAAGTAATGGTTCCCACTACAGCCATAACCGGAGCCATTAGACAACAACTTAAACATCCTTTTACAAAATCAGGTAGCCGTTTCAACCTGTCCTGAATCCTAGACACCAAATGATCTCCCGTACCAACTAGCTTCTGAACACTCATACCCCGCATTCTATCACCACCCTGAATTATGTTCAAATCTTACAAAGAGTAAAGCTGGCAGCAAGAATAAAAGCCACAGTTTAGTACATTGATCTGCGGTTCTTCGCAATCGTACCAAGTAGGTTATATCTGTATATGCCGACTCATTATATCTAGACATATAAAACAGACAGTTCTGTCACCTGGATATTCTCACCCAGTTTTCCAATTACCTCTTTAACCAGTTCCTCAATTCTTTTGCCAGGATCTCGAATGTACTCTTGCTCCATTAAATCTTGCACACTTGCCGGTTTGTTAGCAGCTGCCTGCATGGCCAATTCCTTGCCCAATTTCTGAAATTCATCTGTTTTAGCCACAAAGTCTGTTTCGCAAGCCAAAGCTACCAGTGCAGCCACCCGTCCAGTGTGGTGTACGTAGGAAAATACCATTCCGGCTTTCACTTCCCGCCCAGATTTCTTCTCGGCTTTTTCTATACCCTTTTTTCTCAAAATCTCTTCTGCTTTCTTTGCGTTTCCATTCGACTCCTCCAAAGCCTGTCTGCAATCTGCAATTCCGGCAGATGTTTTTTCCCGAAGAGTTTTAATTTGTTCAAGTGAGACCTTCATTATTTCATCGCCCCAGCGACAGCCCCGACAATTAACTCAATTGATTTGACTGCGTCGTCATTGACGGGTATTACATAATCTACTTTGTTTGGATCTCCATTAGTGTCCACCATCCCAATTACGGGAATATTCATTATTTTGGCTTCCCGGACTGCTACATCTTCCCGGTGAGTATCTACCACAAATAAGGCATCAGGTTGCTTTTCCATTCCAGCCACTCCCCCGAAGAACTTCTCCAATTGGGCAATCTCCCGGTCAATTAACAGCTGTTCTCTTTTGGTGTATTTTTTTAACTCCCCAACTTCTCTCTTGGCTTTCAAGTCTTTCATTTTCAATACTCTTTTCCAAATTTGGTCATGATTGGTCAAAATTCCCCCAATCCATCTCTGGATCAAATACGGCATCCCCAACTTCAGAGCTGTTTCTTTTATAATCTCTTGCGCCTGTCTTTTGGTCCCGATAAACAGCACAGTTCTACCTTCTTTTTTCAGCTGTTTTACAAAAGAAACTGCGCCGTCTAACCCTTCTTTAGTTTTTACCAAATCAAAAATATGCACGCCATCCCGCTCCCCATAAATATATTTCTTCATGGCTGGATTCCACCGCCTAGCCTGATGTCCAAAATGGCATCCTGCCTCCAGAAGCTGTTGTAGTGTTACTTCGCTCATTTTTTTCTCCTTGATCCTCCCCGGGTAAAGCCTTGCGGCAGGAGAATAATTCTCCCGGGTGTGAAATTAACTCCCCCCATTCTACCAGGAAACATCACTCGCATCAAGACGGCTTATTATCGTTTCCTCCCCTGAATCCAATTGCCCCAGCCAAAGCCGCCGCCATCCCTACTAACCTCAACGGTATCCACGTAACCCCCTTTCTCATCGCTTCCACAACCCCGAGCAATAACGCCAAAATCTGCCTTTGCTCTACTCGTGCATGCTGTTCGGGACTAGTCTCCGTGGATTGATCCCCATCTGCCATACCGCAGTTATACCACACCCCCACCAAGTTTAACCAGAGCTTGTTTGTTAATTTCCACATTCTCCATGGCGGATTTTTGCGCAGCTTGGGCCAAGTAAACCGCTGACTTAGCATCGGAAATTGCATTTTTGTTCCCTTTCTCCACCAATTCTTGCGCCAACTCCTCCACTTGTTTAGCCACTCTCATTGTCTCTTCCGGCACTTCCATAGCTTTTTTGAGAGCTTCTTCTTTCCCTGTTTTGTTTTTGTAAGCTGCCATTACCGCCTCAAACGCCCGGCAATCCTTATCCGCCAATTCCATTAATCTCTTTCGTAATTTTGTGCATTGTGCGCTGAGCGCTGAGCATTGTGGAGTTAGTCCGCAGACCATCTCCACCAGTGCCGCCGCCATTGCCCCCGCTACCGCTGCCGCCGCCCCGCCCCCCGGAGTTGGCCGGGAACTAGCTAAGTCTTCAATAAATTTATTCATAAATCCTAGTTTCTAGTACTTGTTCTGATTTGAAATTAACAGCTTTCAAACTCGTTTTAGTCATTCTCACTAGAGATTCCAGTGGGATCATTCCGTATATTTCTGAATTATATATTCCCACCCCTCTCTTACTTGCCTCCGCCTCGATAGCCCGGTACACATTGTCCATATTTGTTTTTTCAAAATCCACCAAATTCATGGAAATCTGGGCTTTACCGTCTACCGCAAAACCCAAGGCTTTTACTCCCGGCAGACCCCCGGTTTTTTCCCGGATGACATTGGAAATATCTTTAGCTACCTGAACATCGGCCGTGTCTAAATTTACATTGTAAGCTACCAGATATTTCCGGGCACCAATCACCATCGCTCCGGCAGTGGGGTGCATTTTGGCTGGGCCAAAATCAGGCTTGCGCATTTCTTTAACCATGCCCTCATATTCGCCTTTTCTCACTTCTGCTAAATTTATTCTGTCAGAAGACGTCGCTGCGGCTTCATACAAAAATACGGGGATTTTTAATTCTTTGGCCACTTGTTTCCCCAATCTCTCCGCCAACTTTACACACTCATTAATAGTTACCCCTGAAACCGGCACAAACGGCACCACGTCCACTGCCCCTATCCGCGGGTGCTCGCCCTTGTGAGTTCGCATATCAATCTGCTTGACCGCGATCTTGATCATCTCCCACACAGCTTTGTACACTTTTTCCGGCTCCCCCACCAAAGTCATCAAACTCCGGTTGTGATCTGCATTCCATTCACTGTCCAACACCTTTATTCCCTTAATTTTTTTAGCCGCATTAGCGATCTTATTAATCACGCTCTTACGTCTACCTTCAGAAAAATTCGGCACACACTCAATCAGTTTCTGCATATTCATGAAGCCAATTATACCAGTACACAAAATTGACAATGTAAATCTATGAACTTAACATACCTATCAATGAACAATATCATTATTGCCGCTATGGGAAAAAATCGGGAAATTGGATCCCAAGGAAAAATACCTTGGCATTTACCAAACGATCTAAAAAGATTTCAAGAAATTACCACTGGTCAAACCGTAATAATGGGGAGAAAAACATTTGAGTCAATCGGCAAGCCATTACCATTTAGACAAAATATTGTCGTTACAAGACGAGAGGGTTATTCTCGAACTGGCTATCAAATCGCCCACTCGCTTGATGAGGCAATTCAACTCTCAAAAGAACCAGTATATCCATTTGTTATAGGTGGATCAGAGATTTACAATCTGGCTCTTTCCCAGACTGCGTTTCTTTTTGTCACTTTAATTGATTCGGAATTTCCAAACGCTGATTCGTTTTTCCCACCAATAAACCCAATTATTTGGATGGAAATATATAAGCGGTATTTTCCTTCAGACAACCAAAACAAATTTGATTCGACGTTTGTAATTTACGAAAGAAATCCAACTTATTGACTTCCCTTCTTCCTATAGATAACATACGGCCATGATTGAATACTTAAATCTACTTGAAGATGTTCTTACTCACGGAAAATCCAGGTCAGATCCCCAAGGTGTGGGAAATTATTCAATCTTTGGACGTCAAGTCCACTATCACCTTAAAGATGGATTTCCACTTATAACCACCCGTGACATGACCAAACAATGGCGAGTATTGGTTGGAGAACTACTTTGGATATTGTCAGGTAGTACCAATACGAATGATCTCCATAGAAATGGAATTAAATTATGGGATCAATGGGACACACTAGAAACTAGCGGAAAACTTGGCTTTCCAAAAGGAGAACTTGGACCCACATATGGTCATCAACTTCGAAATTTTAATGGAAGGATTGATCAGTTGACTCAAGTAATAAACATGTTAAAGCTCAGACCAGATACACGACGGGGTATTATTAGTTACTGGAATTTAGAAGAAGTAGAAATCGATGGTCAAGAAAAGATATTTATTGCCCCATGCATCGCTATGCTCCATTTATCCAAACAAGACGACGAGCTTAATCTGCACATGTTCCAACGTGCCGCCGACCTTGCTGCAGGAGTCCCATTTGACGTAGCCCAATATGCGTTACTACTTATGATGGCTGCAAACGAGCTTAAACTGAAACCTGGTACATTAGTCCACACTCTTTCTGATGCTCACATCTACAAAGATCAAATACCAGCCGTTAAACAACTTCTACAAAGGCAACCAAAACCCAGACCTTTAGTCACAATTAAAGACTCATTATCGGGCGATCTCTTTAATCACCAAATTGAAGATTTTAATCTACATAATTATGATCCTCACCCACCTATTAAAATTCCAGTTGCAACCTAACATGCTTGAATCACTTTTTGTAAATTCAACTTACGCCAAAAATGGTGTATATGCAGAGACCATCAAAAGTATACAGGGTAGAAAAGTTTGCCCATTTTGTCCTGAAGTTTTTCCAGGCCAATGGCACACTAATCCAATTCTTCGAAGAAGCGGAAACTGGCTCATTACTCGAAACATGTTCCCCTACACCAATACTCAAGAACATCTGCTCATCGTGGGAAATCGTCATATTGAGGAATTAGCACAATTGGGTAAAGGCGATTTCGCAGATATTCTTAAACTTGCAAAATGGGCAACAATGAAACTCGGTCTCCCAGGCGGACTATTAGCGATGAGATTTGGAGACAGTGCATATACTGGAGCGACAGTAAAGCATATTCATGCCCACCTCGTTGTTCCAAAGCAAATAGAAGGCTCAACCCAAGTAGTCAATTTTCCAATTGGCTAATCCACTCTAATTATTTCTACCCCTCGCCGCTTCATTGATTCTTCACCTCTCAACCAAGCAGAACCAGATTTGAAATAGCATTTTTTTATACCAGAGTGACTAATCATTTTTGCACACTCTGGACAAGGAAAAACATTTATATAAAGACTTGTACCTTCAAGTGACATACCCAATCTTGCTGCCTCCGATATTAAAAGTTGTTCTGCATGAATTGAACCATAAAGTAAATTGTGAGTTCCCGCATCAAGCATGTCACGGGGATCGCCATCAACATACTGTGCCTGATCTGAAGGTTCATGCTGATTATACGCAGCTAGTAAAACCGTTTTATCCTTTACCACGATAGCCCCAACATGCCTCCACCAATCAGAACTCTTGGCTCCCTCACTATCAGCCAAAACCATCATTTTCCTATCAAAATGATCTCTACTAACTCTGTCGGGGATTATTGTTTGCGAGGAAGTTACATTATCCTGATGCCAACGTAAAAACACAGATTTATAAACTACTTCTTGATCAGAAAAAAACATCTCCACCAACGATCGAGTCACTCTTTCATCTGGAACAATTAACGACTTACCCCTTAAATTGGCAACACCACTCTCTTCTAATATATGAACATTTTCAAATACTTCTAATCCTTTTGCCATAACACAAATTAATTCCGGATCTACTGCCCTGATCTCCCTAGGTACAGATAATCTATTTAATAACCCTAAACCTATAATCCATAAGCCACTCGCATCCCTGCTAACACTCTTAAACAAATCAACGTATCCTTGGTGTATGACTGGAACATAAGCAATTAGCTCTCTATTATTCACCATTATCCCCCTTTAATTTTTCCATGATATCCAAATGAGTTTTAACTGCCTGTTCTATCATTCTTGATGTAGAAGTTCCCTCAGCCTGACGAGGTAATACTACAACTTGTTTACAATATCTCGAAATATCATCAAGTTGGCTCTGGGGATAGCTACCTTGGACAGCTACAAATATGTCAGGCCTGGTAGCCTCAAGCAATGCATACTGCCACCGACCTTGTGCATCTACATCGTCAACTCCAGTTACCAAATCCACACACGTCTGATAACTTAGCATCTCACACCTCTCAGTATATGGAACAATAGGACGTAATGGTCCCTTATATCTCTTCACAGATTCATCAGTATCAACTCCCACAATTAAGACATCTCCCAATTCCCTTGCTTTTCTAAGATATCTAACATGACCAATATGTAACAAATCGAACGTTCCAATGGTTACAACAGTATGATAATTCATTGCTAAAAGACCTCTCATTACAACTTCCAACTGACCGTAATCTTCAATTAATTTATGTTCAGACTCCCCATTGAACACACCCATAAGAGAACCTTTTACCAGATCACCCCCCAACTTTCAACCACCACCCAATTTATAAATCAAACCAAATGCCAACAAGGTGGCTATAAACATCAAAATTTTTTGTCTATCCTTATATCTCCTTCCAACCTGAAGCTCGTCCAAATCTTTTTGTATATTTGACCGTTGTGGCTCTACTGCCATATATCAATATTACTTCGGTTTCGTCCAGCTGGCAAAATCACGACACATCCAAAAATATGTTTCATTAAATCCTCAAGACTTAATACAACGACAGAACACTCAAAACCTCACCCCAACTCCACACCCCCACCCCTCTCTACAAAACCTTCAAATCTGGCTGAGTACCACTCTCGTGCCCTTTGCAAAAACTCTCTGCTTATGTTTTCACCTTCACTCATTAATCTGTTACGCAACCGGTCATAATGCCTTTCCGTCCGAGCAAGTTCGTCCAACTCTGAATTGCCGAGTACAAGCCTACCCCCAGCTATCTCTTCTCCAATAAATCCCAATATCTGTGTCCCTGTTGCAACTCTAGTTTCCCATTCTCGCTTCGACTGCTCAACACGCCGATACTCCCCTCTGAAAATCCCCAATCCTCTCGACACGGGAAGCATGTCTAGGTCTCCTCTCTGACCAGCGTAACGATAAGCCCACGCGGCTTCATGATGACCTTCCCTTTCTTTGATTTGTGCGGCCTCTTCTGCTTTCACTTTCAAAAGTTCAAAATCAACAACTTCTGGTATTTCATATGCCCCCAAACCCATGGCTCGCACCCTTCCCAGATTGTGCCCCAGCTCTTTTGCAATAACCACCCACTTCGAGACCGGAAAACTCAAGACCTGCCTGCTGATGCTCTCTTCCAATATAGTTTTCGCCAAACCCCTCTCCATCACAACATACGACCCGAGAGGATCAAAGTTTGGCACACCGGCCAACTCCGAGAAAAAATCGATTAGAGGTACCTCGGTCACAACCCTTGGCAAACTCTCATTCGCCATCCATCTGGATAAAACGATTAATTCCACCCCCCTTCCCCCGCCTCCTTCCTGACTTAGTTTCCACACAAATTCGTCCCCCATAACTTTAAAAACAGACTGTCCATTCTAACCAGATCCGTCACCAATCTATCGAAATCTGCATACATCAACCACCCTCGAGACACACCTAACGCCTCATCCAAGGCTCTTAAGTGGTTATTCTCGATATGGTCCCCTGATAGCGTCTTCCCCCTTCCTTCAAACACCACCCCTACTCCCTGTCTTTCCAGTTCTTTAACCAGGGTCGGGTTCTGTTCGAGCGTTAATTCGGAACAAGATACCACAACCCTCGCAAATAATTCATGCAATTTTGCTGCCGGCTCTCGTTCCTTAATGGCTTTATTCCATAAACCATCTGGGTCATGTAGGGTAGAGGTCAACACTATATCTTTCAACCGATCAGGGCTGGCCATAATACTCCAATATTATCACTTTGGCTTAGTCCAGCTGGCAAAATTACATTTGGGATAATTGCTGCAGCCGTAAAAAGACCTGCCAGAACGGGTTTTTCTAATGATCACATCCCCGTCTCCGCATTTGGCACACTTTTGCCCGGTCTTGTTTTGATAATTAGCTTTGTAGTCACACTCCGGGTACGTACTGCAGGACAAGAATTTCCCAAACTTGCCTAATCTAATTACCACATCTCCTACTTGGCACTTGGGGCATTTCTCGCCCGTTTTCTCCGTCTCAATCTTTACTCTTTCCGCTGTCTGGGTTACATCAGCCAATTGTTTCTCAAAAGGCGTGTAAAAATCGGCCAGAAGCGGCTGCCACTTCTTTTCTCCATTGGCTACCTCATCCAGACCGTATTCCATATTGGCCGTAAACTCATAGTCCACGATATTAGGAAAGTTTTTCACCAAAAAGTCATTGACGGCAATCCCCAGCTCCGTCGGCTTAAATCTCTTCTCTTCTTTTTCTACATACATTCTGTCCTGAATGGTCGACAACGTCGGGGCATATGTTGATGGCCTCCCGATGCCCATTTCCTCCAAAGCTTTAATTAAGGAAGCGTCGTTGTACCGGGCCGGCGGCTGAGTAAACTTCTGTTCTTTCACCAACTCTACAAATTCCAATTTCTCTCCCTCGCTTAATTCCGGCAATATATTTTCTTCCAAATCTTTGCCCAACACTTTGTACCAACCCTCAAAAGAAATAGTTTCACCTTTCGCTTGTAATTTATATTCCCCTCCAGTTACAGTTACAGTTACAGTTACTCCCGTCACCTCCATCATCTGACAAGCTACAAACCTTTTCCAAATCAATTCGTATAATCTCTCCTGATCGCGGTTAAATTGTGCGCTGAGCATTGTGGGCTGCGCGCTTACGTCCGTCGGCCGAATGGCTTCATGAGCCTCTTGCGCCACCTTGGATTTAGTCTTAAAAAGCCGTGGGGTTTCCAAAGCATATTCCTTACCATAAGTAGTAGTAATAAAATCTTTGGCAGCACTTACTGCCTCAGCTGCCAAATTTGTTGAGTCCGTTCTGTGATATGTAATATGCCCCTCTTCATATAAGCCTTGGGCAATCTGCATGGTTCTTTTGGCACTCCACCCCAGTCTATTTGCCGCAGCCTGCTGCAAAGTAGAAGTAGTAAATGGCGCCGGCGGCGTCCTTTTAAACTCCTTTTTTTCTACACTATCAACTATGAACTGTGAACTAACTAACTTCTGTTCCGCTTCATCCGCCTCCAGTTGGTTTTTTATCTCCGTCATCAACTTCACACTTAGCACTTGGCCCTTAGCACTTAGCACTACATTGATATCCCAAAATTCAACAGGGATAAAAGCCTCAATTTCTCTTTCTTTTTCAACCACCAGTCTCACCGTCACCGATTGCACCCGACCGGCCGACAGTCCCCGCCTGATTTTTTTCCACAACAGGGGCGACAGTTTATAACCCACCAGTCTATCCAATATTCTTCGGGCCTGTTGGGCGTCCACCAGTTTCATATCTAATTCTCTGGGATGTTCTAAAGCCTCTTTTATGGCATGCTCAGTAATTTCATGGAAAACAATCCTAGAAAATTTAGGATTTAGGATTTCGGATTTAGAATTTCCTTTCAGCAGCTCCGCTACATGAAAGGCTATGGCTTCTCCCTCCCGATCCGGATCAGTTGCCAAAAATATCTTGGTTGCTTTATCACTTAGTTTCTTAATCTCTTCGGTCTTGGCCTTCTGCTTGTCAGTCTGCACATATTCCGGCTCGAAATTCTTGTCTGTCTTTATCCCCAGTTTTTTCTGCGGCAAATCCCGGATATGTCCAAAACTAGCCTCAATTTGATAGTCCGGTCCCAAAAATTTCCCCAGCGTTTTCGCCTTCGTTGGTGACTCAACAATTACTAAATCCATAAAATTACTATGAACTATCAACTATTAACTATCAACTGTTAATCCTATCATCCCCGTCAAATTTGACATCTCTTGCTCATTTGTACGATCGTGTGTTTGAACAAGAAACTATTCTCCCACCCCAGATACAGCTGCATAATTGAATTTGTCTTCTACCCCAAAATATTTAACCAAAACTTTGCGGGCAATGGGAGCTGCAACGCGAGAGCCTTCCCCCCCACCTTCTACTAAAACCGTCACTGAAACTGTGGGGTCTTCGGCCGGCGCATATGCTGTCAGCCAGGCATGTGTCCCAGTCTTGCCACTTGCCAATATATATTCTGCCGTTCCGGTTTTACAAGCCACCTGCGGTTTGAAATCAAACAGCGGAAAGGCCGTTCCGTCTTTGCTGCACGCTCCAATCATCCCCCTCTTAACAATCTCCAAAATTTTGTTATCTATTTTGAGGGTTGAGCACTGTGGGCTGAGGGCTTTGTTAAGATGCGGTACACACTTCTTTCCTCCCGCCGCAATTACATTAGTCATCACATTTACTTGTATGGGAGTGGTCAGCACGTCACCTTGGCCGATGGCCATGTGATAAGTGTTTCCCAAAAACCACTTTTCGTTTTTAAATTTCTCTTTCCAGGCTGGTGTGGGAATCAATCCCGTCACTTCTCCCGGCAAATCAATTTTTGTTTTCTCTCCCATTCCTAAATCTTTCGCCCAGGCGGCCATCAGATCAGGTCCCACCATTTCTCCTACCTTGTAAAAAAAAGTATCCACTGACCGGGCCAAGGCTTTTTCCCACCCCACCACTCCTTCGGTCTTGCCATATTGATTGAAATACCAATTGGTATACGCGAAGCTGCCAATATTAATGACCCCTTTGTCATCATATGTAAAATTTTTGTCTGCCTTTTTCTCCATCAAGGCCGCAATGGTCGTCACCATTTTAAAAGTCGATCCGGGGGGGTAAATCCCTCCAATCGCTCTGTTCAAAAGCGGCATACTAGTATCACTTAAAGATTTTTTAATATTTTGGGGATCAAAACCGGGGCTAGAGACCAAGGCCAAAATTTCTCCTGTCTTAGGATTGGCTACCACCACCGCCCCTTTTCGCCCCGCCAGAGCAGTGTATGCAACCGTTTGCAAATTAGCGTCTAAACTTGTTTGCAGATCTTTTCCTGGTTTGGGGTCAGATTTACCCAAATTGCGTACCACTTCCTGATGCGGATCCACCTCCACCAGCTGACCGCCATCGATTCCTCTTAATTGATCTTCGTATTCCTGCTCCAATCCGGATCTACCAATTTGACTGCCAATCTCATATTTCTGGCCCTGCTCGCGCAACAGTCCTACTTCCTGCTCATTTATTTCACCCAAATACCCTACTACATGGCCAGCTGCATCACCCAAAAGTCTTAAATCCTGTCCGTTTCGATCTAATATCTTTCCTCTCGGGGCCGCAATCCTGATTTTTTTGATTCTGTTTTCATCAGACAATACCCGATATTTTCCCCCAGTGATAAGTTGCAAACTCCCCAGGCGCATTAATAAAAGTCCCATCGCCGCCAGTACTACCAGCCATACTACCAATCCTCTGCGGTAATCAATCGGCATCTCCGTCTTTTCCCTGGGCTGTTTGGTCATCACATCCGTCACTACAAAATCCCCAAAAGATACTCCCGGCTTAAACTTAATCATTGCCAATCATCAGCAAACATTTCATACCAGCTGATTAAACCTGGTGCTCCCAATAACAGCCAGAATATAATTTCATCAATGGGCAAGAAACTTCCCCACAATTTTAAACCCCCTAAATAGTTTGTGCCTCCAAAAACCCAATGATTATGCGTTAATCCCACCCATTCGGTCAACCCTGCTACCATCAAAAAATATATTCCTAATGGCCAAAACTTCCAAATTAATCTTCGTGAATGAACCAAGACCACAACTATTGGCACTGAAATAAAAAAGATGCCCAAGTTTACATAAAAATAGGGTATATGCAGTAAGGCCGGCCTTATCAAATACAACATACCAAACACAATCAACAATGTTGTCACAAAAGCCACCAAATATTTCATCCTCTTAGGAAACTTCACTCTGTCTTTTCCTTTATCTACAAAAAATTCCCACCAGGCAATTACAAAATACATCCAAGTAAACGACCAGGCCAAAGTTTCAATCGGCAAACTATTCCGTAGTAGTCTTAATGCACTATTTGGCACAAACCATGATCGATCCAAATAAGACAAATGATCAAAAATTACCCAAAGCGGAATAGCAAACATTACACAAAACATTAAAGTTTTCTTTATTAACTTCGGCTTCCGCAAAGATAAGTATAGGGCGGGAACTCCAAAATACAGTAGAGTAGTCAAAAGAAAATTTAGATTGAATATCCAGGCTGCTGCGGTAGCCACCAAGGGAAGTGCCATCATTAATACCCAATCAATTGCCATATTCTAAATATACGACTACCGTAGCCCTCCTACAACCCTAACTTTACTCAAAAGCTTGGCGTCATCCAAAACCATTCCGCAGCCCCGGACTACTGCCGTCATGGGATCTTCGGTAATATACACCGGCATTCTAGTTTCCTCGCTCATCAGCTTATCAATCCCGGCAATTAGTGCCCCACCTCCGGCCATCACAATCCCTCGCTCTAGCACATCGGATACTAGTTCTGGAGGCGTCTCTTCAATCAAATCTGCCACCCCGCCCGTAATCTCCCGCAAGGTAGGCAACATCGCTTCCCGCACTTCCGCAGCGGTTATTTTTATGGATTTAGGCAATCCTGATTCCAAATCCCGTCCCCGGATGACCATCACCTTGTCAGTTCCCTTAAATGCTGATTGGTGTGCATTTCCCAAAGTAATTTTTATTTCTTCAGCTGTTCGTTCCCCCACCAAAACGTTGTATTTCAGCCGCATATAATGCGTAATTGCCTCATCCAGCTCGTCTCCGGCAATCCGCAATGATTTATTAAGAACTATTCCCCCCAAAGAAATCACCGCAATCTCACTGGTTCCTCCGCCAATGTCTACAACCAAAAGTCCTCCCGGATCGGTAATTGGCAATCCAGCTCCAATAGCCGCCGCCATCGGTTCCTCAATCAAAAAACACTGCCTGGCTCCTGCAGACAGTGCGGCCTCTTGCACGGCTCTTCGTTCTACTTCCGTTACCCCAGATGGGATGCCAATTACTACCCGGGGCTTGGGTATCCGAGGGATTGCATGGCCGGTTTCATGCACCCGTAATATATAGTGCCTAAGCATTGCCTCTGTAGCATCAAAATCCGCAATCACTCCGTCTTTTAGAGGTCTGATGACCTCAATCGTGGCCGGATTACGTCCCAACATCTTTTTGGCCTCTTCGCCAATGGCCAACACCTGCTTGGTTTTTTTGTGCATAGCCACCACCGACGGCTCCCTGATTACAATGCCTTTGCCTTTCACATGTACCAGTGTGTTTGCAGTCCCCAAATCAATCCCCACATCATACGAGAGAAGACCGAATAAATAATCTAACATATGTCACCCCTCCGGTCTCCTCGATGTCCGCCAATAATCGCTCCCTGAGCCGTATACGAACAGTATTGAAAAGGTGAAAGGGAAGATATGGAGGACGAAAGTAAGCCAAAAAAGTAATCCAACATAGCACTCGCAATATAATCTTCCCTCTTGATTTTGTCCACCCCAAACTGCTATCAACCTACCGCATCCACAAATCGTTTCTTCATATCTCGAACAGTTCGCAACGCGTCTCTTGCCAATTCCTTACTAACCCTATTTATAACCGTCTTCTTCTCTGCCTCAGAAAAGAGATTTTCTAGCGCCCCCAACCTCAACAACGATCTATCAAAGCCCCACAAACGATTCGCGTTATCAATAATACTTCGCAGAATTGGCTCAAAACTTAAACCCGACCTCGAAATTATCCCCAGCATCCATAAAATATCTATCTCATCCTTCTCTCTCAAACCAACTCCCGAGCTGTCCACAATATCCAACTTGACAGCCAAAGTATCACGAACACTTGGCACTACAACTAAACCTCGCTCCCTCTGCAATGAACCAAGCACGTCAGGGGGATCGATAATTATTGCATCGGGAGTCATAACTCTATCGTTAAATCTTATTGAATTATGACCTGTATATAAATCAATGGGCACAACATTATTAACTCCAACGTTGTTCCCTGTCGGCAGAGTTATGTCGTAGGAAAACTTATCTTTCAAGCCAGGAGCAGGTCTTTTCTGAATATCTTCAATTATTCCTCTCGCCTTCATCTCTGCCGCCAACTGGTCGAAAGAACCAGGCCTCCAGGACACTATATCTAAATCCTCTGTTCCCCTAGAATTATTAACGGCGGAGGCGCCAAACACCTCCAACCCCCTAAAAAAGATCGATATCCCACCTATATGAACAAGGTCGGTAGGAAGTAGTCCTATACTCTCCGCTGTCTTCCCAATATTTGTCAAAAGATAATCTACTTGATACCAGTAACCCCTCTCTTGTCTCGAACCCCTAAAACCCTCTCTAAACATCCCGTATGGATTATCCGTCATCAGCAAATTTTACAGGCTATGTTTTCCAAAATCAATCGACCTAGAAAATAGTGTAAACTTGATTTCATGTCTTGGCCAAAACGCCTAATTTCCAGTTTCTATTTTCTATTATTTATCTTCGTCCCCCTGGTTTGGCTCTCCAATACTTCTGAACTCTTTGAGTTTAACAAGCTCATTCTTACCTATGTTTTAACTACCCTTATTGTTGGCACCTGGGCCATCCGCTGCATTTTAGAAAAGAAATTTATTTTCAAACATACGCTCTTAGATTGGCCCATCTTAATCTTCTTAATCACTCAATCTCTTAGTCTCTTATTTTCTATCGATCCTCACGTTTCCTGGTTTGGTTACTATTCCCGCTGGAACGGCGGTCTCTTATCTCTTCTCTCTTATTCCTTATTATATTGGGCTTTTGTCTCGAACATGGATTCCAAATCGGCTTTGAGGGCTGTGCATTGTGCGCTGTGGTCTGCTGCCGTCGTAGCTATTTATGGCAGCTTAGAGCACTTCGGAGTTTCTGTCTCCTGCCTCTTAACCACCGGCTCATTTAATGTCTCCTGTTGGGTCCAAGATGTGCAAACCCGGATCTTTGCCACACTCGGCCAACCCAATTGGCTGGCAGCATACATAGTAGCACTAATCTTTGTACCGCTTTCATACCTCACCCCCTTCCGTTCCCCCTCTCCTAAATTAGGAGAGGGGTTAGGGGTGAGGTATTGGACGAACCTTGGAATTTTCATTTCATTGTTTTTAACTTTGTTATTTACCAAATCCCGCTCCGGTCTTCTGGCATTTGGAATTTCGTCAATCGTCTTTTGGTGTCTTAGTTTAGGTAAATTAGAAATTAGGTCAATTAGAAATTTTATTATCCTTAATTCCTTATTCTTAATCCTGGTTCTACTAGTTCCCAACCCCATCCGCGATCTAGTACTACCTAGCACTCAGCCTCTAGCCCCTAGCACTGGACCTGCTTTGGAATCTGGCGGAACTGAATCAGGAACTATCAGAAAAATTGTCTGGACCGGAGCCCTACGGATTTGGCAAGCCAACCCCAAAAATTTCCTCATTGGCACCGGTCCTGAAACTTTCGCCCAGGCCTACTATCAATACCGCCCTCTCGAACACAATCAAACCTCCGAATGGGAACTGCTCTACAACAAAGCCCACAATGAATTCCTTAATTACCTAGCCACCACGGGAATATTAGGATTGGGAAGCTATATTGTCCTTCTCATTGCTATGGCTAGAGTTTTTCAAATTTCAAATTTCAAATTTCAAATTGCACTATTTGCTGGATGGGCCAGCATAATAGTGACCAACTTCTGGGGATTTTCCGTCGTCATCATGCAGCTGCTGTTATTTCTCCTACCCGCCACCGCCATCGTCATCGAAGATGGTGAGCAAAGTCCTGAGCGGAGTCGAAGGGCGAAGTCGAACCATGACAAATAATCAAAAAATCGGAGTTGCTCTGGTATTGAGCGTTGTGGGCTGGGCGCTGTGGGCTACTGGCAAATACTGGCTCGCCGATATCCACTATGCCGGTGGCCAAAAAAATTATCAATTCTTCCAAAAGACCCAAGATACTCAATACCTAACTTCCAGTTTCCAATCTTTTCAATCAGCGGTTAAACTCAATTCTACAGAACCGGCCATTCTCTCCGAATACGCTGTTTCCATGGCCTACATAGCTGTCATTCTTGCCCCCCAAGACGCCACTTCTGCCGGGCTGCTAGCCAACTCTGCGGCTACTCTGGCAGACAAAGCCGTCTCCCTGTCTCCTCACCATCCCAATTATTACAAATCAGCCGCCCGCGTCTACATTCTCCTCTCCGATTTGCCTTCAGCCGCCAAAGTTTTAACGCAGGCGGCTCAGGTTTCCCCCACCGATCCCCGCCTGCCCTACAACCTGGGACTTATTTACGAGTCTCTCGGCCAATCAGACCTGGCCCGCAAGGCTTACGAACGCTCCCTCTCTCTCAAACCCGATCTTCAAGACGCCAAAAAACAGCTCGAGGTTATGCTAAAATAAAATCATGATCGATCCAAATACTTCATTGCTCATCAAAACATTGGTTAGAAAACATCTTCCAGACCCCAAATACCGGCTATTCATTTTCGGCTCCAGGTCCCAAAAAAAACACCGCCCTTTCAGCGATATTGACGTTGGCATCTCCGGCCCGATCCCAGTACCTTCCCAAGTTTTAGCCAACATTCAGGAAGAACTGGAAAACTCCGACCTGCCCTATATCGCCCAATTAGTCGATTTTTCCCAAACCTCGGGCAGTTTTAATAACAAAGCTTTACAAAACACCATTTCCTTATGACTTATACCGACCGCCTGTCCGAACTGCAATCAGCCCTAACCCGGCTCAAGGAAAGCCTGCCCCAGGTCCAAAACCAGTTAGATAAAGACGGCGCCATCCAAAGATTCGAATTTGTGTTTGAGCTGGTCTGGAAAACTCTCAAAGACTATGCCGAAGACAAAGGCCGAATAGACGCTGCCAGCCCAAAAAATGCCTTCCGCGTCGCTGCCGACCTAGGCCTTATCACAGATCCGCAACCCTGGTTTGAATTTCTCGTCCATAGGAACAACGCTGCTCATTTATATGATGAGGCAGCGGCAGACAAAGTTTTCTCATGCATCCCCAAATTCGTTTCCGCCACTGAAACCTTCATCTCTAAAATCCTATCCGAAAAAGTCTGATCCAAACCCCAAATCTGACTTCCTCGACGCCCAAAAAGCCCTCGACGATCTTACTTCTTCTTCGCCTTTTCCCCAATAATTTGCGCGGCCTGATCCCCAGTTATTTCCCTAGACTCATCCTGTCTGGGAAAGATTTTAAACTTCACTTCGTGTCCGAGAACCGAAATTATAATATATGATCCATCAGTCAGCCTAACAGTTGTAAACTTAAACAAATCGTGTCCTGGTTGCTGTACTTCTGACATATCGATATTTAATCATGTCCGATTTGCTAAAATCAAGTCATGTCAGAAATTGTCATCGTCCCAAACGCCGTTCTGCGCCAGATTACCAAACCCGTAGAGGTCCTAGATACCAGAGTACTAGCCATACTCAAAGATATGGAAAAGACCCTTCTTGCGGCTCAAAAGCCCCAGGGAGTTGGTCTAGCCGCTCCGCAGATTGGTGTGCCTTTGCGCATTTTTCTCATCCACCCTACCCCCAAAAGTCCGGTTACGGTTTTTATCAATCCAGAGATAATTAAGTACTCCCAACGCAAAATAAAGCCTAATTCCAAAGACGGGGTTTACGAAGGTTGTCTGTCCATTCCCCACCACTATGCACCTCTCGAACGGTCTTCATCAATCACCATCAAATATCAAACCCCAGTCTTGAGCGCTGAGGGCTGCGCGCTGAGGGCTGTGCAGAAAACCTATTCAGGTTTCTCTGCACACGTCATCCAGCATGAAACAGATCACTTAAATGGCATTTTATTTATCGACCGGGTCCTGGAACAAAACGCCCCCTTGTTCAAATTCGAAGGCAAGACCTGGCACGAAGTTAGTATCTAATCACCATGAGCAAACAAGAGGAATGGAATTTAGCTCACCCATCAAGAAAGAGGCGAAATTTTTACCAGACTCAAGGTCTGTCGTCACCCGATGATATTCCTGTACATGGTCGTGGTCGATCCTCCAGGGGTAGAGCTAACAGACCTGAAGTATTACTTATTCCTAACAACTTATCTAACCTACTGACCAGACTTCCAAACAATCTTGTTGATCCCCATAAAACTCATATCATATTGGACGCAAATATTCCCATTGCAGCCTTTGGAGTCCCTCATATCAACGCAGCACTTAGTACAATCGAAATTATTACTTCAGATCCAACTCTCCAACCCTGTATTAGTACATCAATGTTAGATGAATGGTACGATATAATGAAATTAAGGGAGCCATGTACCACTACAAAATTTTCGAAATGCCAATTTACTCCAGAATCCAAATCTAAAACTCTTGCACTCGTTTCTCAAGCAGGCGCAATTACTAAATATGTTTCTGGTAATGATATCCCCAATATTGATGCAGACCCTGCCGATAACCGGTTATTTGTGGCTTTATTCGCAATCGCCAGAATGGGACCAGCTTTTATAGTAAGTTTTGACCGACATGTTTTATCTCAAGATACCGACGAAGCTCTAAGTCCTCAAAATTTCCTAGACAGATTCAAAAAATGACAATCTAAACATCCTGTAGTATAATTCCCTGCATGAACGAATTTCTCCAGCAGGTTTCACAATTTGTAACTGAGAATCAGTCTATACTCTTAATCTTGAAAGGGCCAGTTATTGCTATAGCCTTTTTGGCTCTATTTAAAAAAGCGGTAAATCTGCATAGAATCATAAATACCACTCAACCTACCCCAATCCCCGATTTCCCCTCAAGAATCAGAGATCCAAATAACGCGTGGTGGGGGCATACACCAACCGCAATTAAAGCATTGCCTGAGAAAAATCCAACACGATATAACATAAGCGAATTTGGAGATTAAAACCCTCTTCTTATTCTCCCTCTGTAGGTTTCTAAGGCTATCCTTACCCCATTCTCTAATTCTGGAGCAATCTCTCTCACATCTTCTAACGATAAATTATATTGTGCATATTCACCGATTTTTCCAGGTCGAACAACCAATTCCTCACCAGGAACCTCAAGAAGTGTGGCAATTTTAGGAACCCTTTTTCTTTGATCTCCCACCTTTATGCCAACTGTACCTCCTCTGATATGAGCAATTACTCTCTTTTCCTTTGGATCTACTTCTCTCAAAGTGTCCGCTACATATCCTAAACTTGTCCCCCTCACAAGTGCTGCAAATGCCTCCATGTTTTGAGTAGCAGATGCTCTTGCTGCGTCAGTTGTACCCGCGACCCTAGCTTCGTCCTCTGGAGATCTCCCCATACTCTATAATTATGCCATGACCATGCAAGTGGTGTTCTTCGGCTCATCGGAATTCTCTGTTGTTGTGCTCGAGAAAGTGCTAAGTGCTAAGTGCCAGGTGCTAAGTGTAGTTACGACCCCGGACAAGCCCATGGGCCGGCATCTCAAACTTACTCCCAATCCCGTCAAAGCCTTTGCCCAAGCACACAACATTTCAGTTTATACCTCACCCCTTTCGTTCCCCTCTCCTATAATAGGAGAGGGGGCAGGAGGAGAGGTATTAGGCGTTGTGGTAGCCTATGGACAGATTTTGAAACAAGAAGTTATAGACGCCTTTAATGGCCAAATCTACAACATTCACCCCAGCCTTTTGCCCAAGTACCGCGGCCCCAGCCCGTTGCAACAGCAAATCTTAGACGGCATCACTGAAACTGGCGTGACAGTAATTCAACTAGATTCTCAAGTAGATCACGGCCCCATTGTTGCAACTGCCCGGGACTCTATCAAGCTAAACGATACTACCATTACTTTAGGAAACCGCTTATTTGCATTAGGGGCTGATCTAATTCTCAATTCTCAATTTACAATTTTCAATCAAATTCCAATTCCTCAAAATCACACTGAAGCAAGTTTTACTAAAAAACTGACAAGACTCGACGGCTTTTTGGAATTTGAAGAATTTAATAATTATTTGAAAATTGACAATTGGAAATTGAAAATTGATCGCCTCTGGCGAGCGTATTACCCATGGCCGGGGATCTGGACAACTACCCCGGAAGGCAAACGGCTCAAACTTATCGCTCTCCAGCCTCAAATATCAGTCCAACTCGAAAGCAAAACTCCCCAATCCTGGCCTATAGTGTTATAATTAGATATGACGATCGAGGTTGTAAGATTAGTATTTGTAAAGCTGGTGGCAAGTCCTGACACTTTTAAAGTATATCTTGATGATCCTTCTAAATTTGGGCATCCTCTACTTACATCTATAGAGATTGGAGCATTCGTTGCTGCTTTTATGGAAGCTAAATTTGCTCAAATTGAAGAAAACAAAAGAATGGTTATTTTTATAAACGCATTAGCAAACAACATCCCTGGATTTGATCCTAAATCAGACTAAGCCGTAGCCGCTACTTTTACTTTCCTGACGTTTGGATTTTCAGTTTTAAGTTTTCTTAAACACTTCGTACACAGCTTCATTCCGTGCCATTTATGCAGATTTGGTTTGAATACTTTTCTGGTTGATTGAGCTTTCTTTTTCCACTGTCCGCCAGCCACACCCCGGTGATGGGTATGGATCTCGCCGTATTGGACTCCCTTACCACAATTATCACACAAAAAAGCCATAAGTGATATGATTTTAGCATGCTAGACCTTCTTTTTACCAGCCCCTTGAGCTTTGTCGTTGTCTTTGGTGGAATCATCATCGCCATTGGCATTCACGAGGCCGCCCATTGTTACATGGCCGATTACTTGGGTGACCCCACCCCCAGATCCATGGGTCGCTTGTCCCTTAACCCCTTAGTCCACTTGGACCCCGTCGGCACCCTAGTTATCCTGGTAACCGGCATGTTCGGCTGGGGCAAACCTTCCCCATATGACCCTTACAACCTAAAAAATCCCCGCCGCGACACAGCTCTTATTGCCCTGGCCGGCCCAGCCTCCAACATACTTCTCGCCATAGCTCTATCTTCCATCCTCCGTATTTTCAATATCCAACCTCTAGCTTCCATCGTCTACTTTCTCGTCAGTCTGAATATTAACCTGGCCATCTTTAATCTCATTCCCATTGCCCCCCTGGACGGCTCCCGGATTTTCCTCAAAAACCAATCAAGTAACTACTCACTATTACTATTACTTTTACTAATCATGCCTATCTTCGGTGGTCAATCGTTAGCCTCCCTTATCGTTTCTCCTATCTCGCGCCTGATACTTGACATCCTGATATAATAGAAGTGTCCTGCCGAGAGAGGTAGTCAAAAGAAGTTTTTCTTGACTAATTTTCCAAAAGTAAGGGCCAGGGCACAACTCTATTTGGGTCCTAGTACCCGGATAGACAATCCCATATAGAAGTATTTGGGAAAGCTCGCCCACCTAAGATTTACTCGGGGAAAAACTTTTGCTTACCCTCCGGTGGGATTTTTAGTGGTCAAAACTGGTAAAATGATGTATTGCCGAGGTAGCTCAGAAGCAGAGCAG
>Ga0209210_1000743_pt1 | contig 31628 bp, 31 predicted proteins | sample RifGroA1_FD_183991 | JGI IMG/M metagenome (GOLD analysis project Ga0209210, IMG submission 183991) | Contaminated groundwater microbial communities from Rifle, Colorado, USA - Rifle Groundwater A1 (SPAdes) (version 2) | ecosystem: Environmental > Aquatic > Deep subsurface > Groundwater >...
CGAAATAAAGAAATAAAAAAAGAACTGCTACTTAATCAAATAATTTTGGGAGATGCCGTTCAGGAACTAAAAAAACTTCCTGACGAAAGCTGCGATCTCGCCATAATCGATCCACCATATAATATTGGTAAAGATTTTGGCAATAATACGGACAGATTAGAACTCGGAGAATACATAAGATGGTGTAAAAACTGGATAAGCGAAAGTATAAGAATTTTAAAACCGAATGGAACGATGTTTATTTATGGTTTTAGTGAAATTTTGGCGTATCTTTCAATTGAGATTCCTATACAAAAAAGGTGGTTGATTTGGCACTATACAAACAAAAATGTTGCCTCGCTCAATTTTTGGCAGCGAAGCCACGAAGCTATAATTTGTGCGTGGAAAGACAAGCCTATTTTTAATAGAGATGAAGTTAGGGAGCCGTATACAGAAGGATTTTTAAAAGGAGCCGCGGGAAAAGTAAGAAAAGGAACGCTTGGGAGATTTAGCAGTAAAGGCCTGGAAACAATTTATAAGGCCCACGAGGGCGGAGCCTTGCCAAGAGATGTTATCAAAATCCCCGCTCTTGCCGGTGGAGCAGGAATGATTGAGAGGTGGTTTCTATGTAAAACCTGTGATTCTGTTTGCGAACCACGACAACTAAAGGATCACGATGGGCATGAAATAATGAAGCATCCAACACAAAAACCACTCGAACTTTCAAGAAAATTAATCATGTCGGCTATGCCAAAAAAAGATGGTGTTGTATTGGTGCCTTTTGTGGGTACCGGGTCAGAATGTGCCGTAGCAAAAGAATTGGGGCAATCGTATATTGGGTTCGAGATTAATCCAGATTATGTGAGACTGGCAGAAAAAATGATAGACGGCACAAAAATTATTCAGAGACTATTTTAGGGCTTTATCCATCTCTTTCTTCTTTTGTTCAAAGGCGTAAGGAGTAAAAATTACAAAACCATTCGGAAGTCTTTTTAACTCTTTATTATCTTGGAATCTTTTATATGGAAGTTTATACTCACCGTCTTTTTTCTTAGGATTTTCAAAATAATCGCTACTCGGAACTTCGTATTTAATATCTACAAATTCCCCATGTAATGGATCTTTTGATTTTAGTTTTTCTTGTCTTACTTCTCTACCTAGAGATTTTTTCTTGACTTGATAGTTAAGAATTTTACCCAGATATTTGACTTGAAAATCGGCTCCTTTGTGATCAAGCTCACCAGACATTGAGACCGTTCCTTCACCAAAAACTGACTCCGCTACATAACCAGCGTGTATTTGAGTAATAATACTCGCCCATGTCCGATAAATTCTCGCAGGAAGCCCACGATAAAAACAGTCTTTACACATTGTTACCTTCTGTCTAAAAGATTCAATTTCTGTTTTTTGCGAACTTAAGTATTCTTTATAAAAATATTCAAAAGACAAAAGCTTTTTTTGATCCCAATATACTTTGTAAAGCATGTTGATGGCTTGGACTTCTTTGGGCAAATCCATCTCCACAATCTTAATAGATCTATATTTCTCACGATACGCCTTAAGATCAACGGATTGCAAAAAGTTGTCGAATTTTTGTACCAACATAAATTTATTTTCTCAATACCTTATCCCACAATCACACCCAAAAATCAACACAAAAAGTGGTCGGGGAATACATGCAATGATTACGCAAAAAATATTTCAGCGATTGCTATTCGCGAAGGTGCGAAAGGATATATCAGTGGCCGAGCGTTATGAGCACTTATGCGTCCCGACTATTCGGGACGCTAATTAGTGCGAGTAGTGAGGCTTGTCTGACGGCAGGCAGGTATTACAATACTGGAGCACAAGTGAATAGTAGTCGCTGAAATATTTGATCTACCTCGTGCATCGCACAAAAGAAAAGAGAATTGCGAAAAACATAATTTACAAAAAGCGGGTGGGGAAAATGAGATAATATGACAGTTTTTAGTTTAATCGTGTTCTGGATCTAAATGTGGACAACTTTTGCATTCCCACGAGATTATGGTATGCTGATTATGTAGCCTAGCTACCTTGTCCCGCCGAGCGGGATCCGATATCCAAACCGCGCCCTGAAAGGGGCGCGGTTTCTTTTATAGAAGTTATATATTTCTTTATCAATTGAGCGTTAACATATAAATCAGCAAGCTCTTTTAAAGTATGAAAAACTTGGCCAGACGCAACAACAATAAATTTCTTTTTTCTTTTCTTCAAGAATGATGCTAGATATGTAAAATCACTATCACCGGAGAATAAGCAAAAAGTATTATATTTATCTAAAAGTCGAATGGCATCTACGCTTATTTCAACATCAAAATTACTCTTCGGTATTTCAATGTATCTGCCGCTACTATTTTCTTTAATTCTCATTCCCTCCGTCTTGATTGTTTCTTCTTTGCCTAAAAAATGCTTAATAAATTGGATTGGCTTTGTTTTCTTGATAAATCCATTCTGTTCTGCTTTTATCGCAATGTGCCATGATGACGCCTTCCTATTATCCCAGCCATAATAAAATCGTTTTTCTTCTGAAAATATAGAAGTGAAATCGGCTAATTTTTTAATATCAACGATAAGTTTTTGATTGGTTTGTAGGACGATCTCCTCTGCGTCTCTTTGGTCTTTTTCATACCAATAATTAACATTTCCATAATCAATAAAAGTAAAGATGGTTCTGAAAATATTTTTATCAATACCTAATGTTTTTAATTTTAAATCGTCAATATTCATATATTTATACTAATTATCCAATTTCTATCCCTAAAAATCAATTACTTATATTTATATTTTTCGCAATTCTTTTTCTCTTGAAGATGCGACGGCATATCAAATAGCCGAGCGATATGAGCACTTCAGTTGCATCAGCTGTTTGAGCTGAATCCCCGCCTAAGTTTTGTAGAACAAAATTTAGGCGGGGAGAGGGCGAGACTCTGATGCAATCTGTAGTACGAAGAGCGAGGCATTACAGATATTGAGCACGAAAGAAAAGAGAATTGCGAAAAATATAATTTACAAAAAGTGGGTTGGTTGTCCACAAAAATTCGTTTACAAACCCCCTTTACAGGGTATGGTAATTCACGCATGGCAGATGATACAAAAACGGCACAAATCCTTGACGAGAAGCTGGCTCAAATAGAAGAAGGCCGGCAAATAAGTAACGCGCAATCAATCGCAAAAAGCGCTAATCTTCAATTTTCAGATTTATCGGGCGTTCCAGTAGATCCAGACGCGCTAAAGCTTCTTTCTCACCGCGAAGCAGAAACATCAATGGTGGCGCCGATACAGACAAGTGGTAAAGATTCCGTAGTTGTAATAGCTGTAGATCCGCGTACAGATGAAGCAAAGAAATCCATATCTTTGCTTACCAGTAAATTCAAAGAGGTTCGTGTTCTTGTAGTACCGCCTACAGTATTCTCGCGAATTATGGGCAAATACAAGGCAACACTTCCTAGTGATCTGCCCCAGTCTGGTTCGGTGGCAATCAACGAAGAGTCAATAGAAAAATTCTCAAAAGACATTAGCTCGCTTAAAGAGCTTCAGCCTGCTTTGGGCACAACAACCACGACAGAGTTGGTTGAGGTCATTCTAGCTGGAGGATTGGCGATGAAAGCATCAGATGTCCATATTGAACCAACGACAGAAAATGCTCGCATTCGCTATCGTATGGACGGTGTTTTGCAAGACGCGGGGACCATATCTCTTGAGCAGTATCAACGCATTGTATCGCGTATTAAAATCCTCACAGATCTAAAGCTTAATATAACGCGCGCGGCACAAGATGGACGATTCACGATTCATAATGGGTTGGTTGATGTTGAGGTTCGTGTTTCAATTTTGCCAAGCGAATACGGCGAGTCTTGCGTCTTAAGATTGCTTGATCCGCGAACCGTTGGCGTAGAAATCGGCGGGCTTGGATTAAGAAAGGATTTAAGCGAACGGATAAATCTCTTTCTCAAACAGCCACAAGGAGCGCTTCTTACGACTGGGCCAACAGGATCAGGAAAGACAACAACACTTTATGCGTTTCTTGGAGCCCTCAACTCTCCTGAATTAAAAATAATTACCATAGAAGATCCGATTGAATATCATGTGGCGGGGATTAGTCAGACTCAAGTCTTTCCAGATAAGGGATATACATTCGCATCAGGCCTTAGATCAATCGTGCGACAAGACCCGGATGTGATTTTGGTCGGAGAAATCAGAGATCAAGAAACCGCCGCGATTGCACTAAACGCCTCTCTCACCGGACATCTTGTTCTTTCCACCATACACACAACGGATGCCGCAGGCGTCGTTGCCCGCCTATTGGATATGGGCATACAGCCAGAAGCGATAGTATCGGCACTTTCTCTTGCGATGAGCCAGCGGCTTGTACGAAAACTATGCGAGAAATGCAAAGAGAAAAAGAGTCCATCAGAGAAAGAGGGTGAATTAATTAAAAAAGCGCAAGAAGTTGCAAAGAAATTGCAGATCAGCCTTAAAGATGTGATATACGGGGCAAAAGGATGTAACGCGTGTAGCCAAACTGGTTATTCTGGGAGAGTTGGAGTTTTTGAGTTGATAGAAATGACGCAACCGATAGAAGATCTTGTGCTTGCGCGCACGCCCACTTCACGCATCAGAGAGAAGGCCGTAGAGGATGGTATGGTCCCAATTATGATAGATGCGACAATGAAGGTATTAGATGGAAAAACTTCATTTGAAGAAGTTTTTAGAGTCCTTGGGACAGAAGAATAGCGAGCGCACCATAGAGCACCTTTTGAACCTGTAGGCAAAATCCGCGACCCGAGGGAAGCGGGACAGGACAGTTCCGAGGAGTGGTCTAGTCGGAACCAGACCATCCGAGCTAAGAGATTATCCCGACCAAACTCCTTGTGCATAGCACGAAGCTTGGTTGCCTACAGATTCAAGCGGTCCTCATTACGATTTGAGTACTAATTTTAGTCCATTATTGCATGAATGTCAAGCCCCCAATAACAGCACCGAAAGAGCTAAATATAGAAGATCGGGCTCTTGATATTGCATTAAGGCCACAGAGTTTTAATGAATATATCGGCCAACAGACAATAAAGGACAACCTACGAATTGCCCTACATTCTGCCGCCAAAAGAAAAGAGGCTCCGGAACACATTTTACTCCATGGGCCATCCGGCCTAGGCAAAACCACTCTTGCGTATTTAATCGCACGCGAACTTAACACAAACATCAGAATTACATCTGGAACTGCGCTACAAAAAGCTGGTGATGTTGGAGCAATATTAACAGGACTCCACGAGGGGGATGTACTTTTCATTGATGAAGTGCACAGACTCCCCCGCGCGGTTGAGGAAGTAATTTATCCAGCATTAGAAGATTTTCAGTTGGATATAATTTTAGGCAAAGGAACCGGCGCAAAAACATTACGGCTTGATGTCCCACGATTTACCCTTGTTGCCGCAACAACGAGAATATCCGAGCTTTCGTCTCCGTTCAGGTCGCGCTTTGGGATGAGTTTCCGTCTGGATTACTATACAAAGCAAGATATAGAAAAAATTATTACGAGATCTGCTCGCATCCTAAAAATACCAATTGATTCTGGCGGGATTGGCCAAATCGCGGCATCGGCGCGAAACACGCCAAGAGTTGCGAACCGCCTACTTAAGCGAGTTCGTGATTATGCGCAGTTTCATCAAAAAACAAATATTGATCCGAAGCTCGTGTCTAAATCTCTTGAAATGCTAGAAATTGATCCGATTGGACTTGAAGAGACTGACCGTAGAATATTAAAGGCCATAGCTGAAACATTTCGTGGCGGACCGGTCGGCGTACGAGCTATTGCGGCTTCAATAGCGGAGGAAGAGCGAACAATTGTGGATGTATATGAGCCGTATCTACTTCAAATAGGATTTCTAGCCAGAACACCGCAGGGAAGAATTATTACTGATACCGGTAGGGCGCATTTGGTATCTGCCTTGAGCGCGCAAAAAATTAGGAAATAGAAAAATTGCCAAAAACGACATCGGAGACAATGGTATTTTTGGGAATAGATCCGGGAACAACTCGCACTGGATTTGGAGTAATTGCGTATTCTAATGGACGCTTCAGCCCACTTACATGGGGAACTCTTCTTAACGAAAACAGGCCCGATAATTTATTGGTGGCATCAATCGCACGACTAAGAGAATTAACTTCAGAATGGCAGCCCGTATCTGCTGGAGTTGAAAGGTTGTTCTTCTCACAAAATAAAACCACAGGTATGGCCGTCGGGGAAATGAGAGGCGCAATACTTATGTGTTTTGCGGATCTTTCAATCCCCGTTTTTCAGTTCACACCACAGCAGGTAAAGCTTTGTGTTTCTGGGCACGGAGAAGCCCATAAACAACAGGTTCAGGCAATGGTTTGTAATATTCTTAAAATTAAAGAGCGAATTAAACCAGATGATGCGGCAGACGCACTTGCGCTAGCAATATGCGCTGCACTTGCGCACACAAAAGCTACTTGACTCGCAAAAATGTCCCTCGTCCAACACGAATCTCGTCTCCGCTTTGAACTTTCGCGTCCCACCTATCTATTGTCTTTCCGTTTATCTCAATCGCCTTTTGCGTTATCAGGCGACGAATATCGCTGTTTGATTTAATAACTCCGGCAGAACGAAGTGTTTGCTCAATTGTAGTATCTCCCACAACAAAAATCGGAGCTCTTGATTCGTCTACGAGCCCGCTACCATGGTAAAGATTTATTAACTCGTTAGACAACTCTTCTTTTAGATCTCTTGGTGATTTTGTTTTTTTATCAAACGCGTCACGAATCCAATCTAGCGGCTTTGTTGTACACAACAAAAATATATTTTCAATTGACTCGTCGTCTATCGCCAATATCTTGCGACGGATTTCTTGCGGTGAGTCGGAAAGTTTAATAAGAGTATTTTCTGTTTTCCCAAGTTTTTTGCCGCTCTTTTCATCTATTAAAAGCTTGGTCGCAAAAACAATTTTTTCTTTTCCTAATATTTCTTTTACAAGATCGCGTCCTACTAGCATATTAAAAAGCTGGTCGTTTCCGCCAACCTCACCGTCAACCTTCATGGCGACAGAATCATATCCCTGCATTAGCGGATAAAAGAATTCGCTCATAAAAATTGGCTTCTCCGCCTTAATCCTTTTCTGAAACATGTCTCGCGCGATCATTTGTTGCACGGTAAGTTTTCCAGAAAGACCAAGCACATCTTCAAGTGATAGCTTGGCCAGCCATTCGCTGTTTCTTCGCACCTCAAAGGTAGCTGGTTCTATAATATTTTTGATTATACTTGCGTATGGAGCGAGGTGTTTTTCTACCTCTTCTTTTGTTTGTGTTTTTCTGGCTGCATTCTTATCTGTTGGATCTCCAATGCGAGCCGTAAAATCACCAAACAAAACAATTATTCTGTGGCCAAGCAGTGCTAGGTCTCGCAAAAAAAGAAGTGAAATTGTGTGCCCAATATGAAGCTCGCCGGTCGGATCTATTCCAAGATAAATAGTTTTTGTTGCTTTATCAGATATTACACCTATAACATCATCAAAAGATGGCATGGCTTGTTGTATGCGCCTAGCCACCGCTTGGCGTGCTATTTTTGTTCTTTCTTGGTCGTCCATGTCCTTAATGGTAGCACAAATACGAGTGTGGATGCGAGTCAATTTTTGTGGTATAACAAAATATGCGCCGTAAGTTTATTGCAAAGCGAATTTTTTTGCTGGTCGCGTGGGCTATTACGATTGGGGCTATTTTGGGTTCTTTTTTTGTGTTGCAAATAATTGCAACGCTTCCAGACCCGGAGTCTATCGCAACAAGGCAGATAAAGGAATCTACAAAAATATACGATCGCACTGGCGAGGTTATTTTGTATGACATATACAAAGAGGAGCGTAGGACAGTAGTCCCACTGTCTCGTATAAGCAAGATGGCGCAACAGGCGGCTGTCGCAATAGAAGATTCGCGTTTTTATTCTCATCGTGGATTTGATATCAAGGGATTTATTAGGTCTGTTTATCTTAGCTTCCGCTATGGATATGGTGAGGGTGGAGGAGGATCAACAATTACACAACAGCTTGTCGGAAACGCTCTTGTTGGTAGAGAGAAAAATTTGACCAGAAAAATCCAAGAGCTTGTGCTTGCGATAGAGGTTGAGAGGCGCTTTTCAAAAGACGAAATCCTTGAAATGTACTTAAACCAAATTCCATACGGATCAAATGCTTATGGGATTGAGGCCGCCGCACAAACATTTTTTGGAGTAAACGCAGAAAATCTGTCTCTTATTCAGTCGGCAACTCTTGCCGCGCTTCCACAAAGGCCATCGTATCTTTCGCCATACGGGATACACCAGGACGAACTTGTTTTACGAAGAAACACAGTTTTAGATAGAATGCTTTCTCTTGGTTTTGCGGAAGACAAGGATGTTTCATTAGCAAAGAGCGCGGGGCTTGATGTTCAACAACGAAGAGACTCTCTTTCTGCTCCACATTTTGTTGAAATGGTACGAGAATACGCATTTCAAAAATATGGAACAGACATAATAGAGGGTGGTGGATTTAAGATTATCACCACACTAGACGCAGACCTTCAGGCTGAAGCGGAAAAATTAACATCTAAATACGCCGCAATAAACACAAAACAATACAAAGCAAAAAACGCCGCTCTTGTGGCAATAGAGCCATCGTCTGGGGATGTTTTGGCTCTTGTTGGGTCTGCAAATTATTTTGACACAGAAAATGAGGGGAATTTTAATGTTGCCACAGCAAAAAGACAGCCGGGGTCGGCATTTAAACCATTTGCTTACGCCGCAGAGCTTGCAAAAGGCACTCCCGACGCAACAATGTTATGGGATGTGCGAACAGAATTTAATCCGTTATGTTCTCCGGATTCAACACAAAAAAAGGACAGGAGCGGAACAGATTGCTATCACCCACAAAATTACTCCGGAACATTCTCTGGCGCAGTAACAATGCGACAAGCCCTAGCGAGATCACTAAACATTCCATCGGTAAAAACTCTTTATCTTGCTGGAATAGACAACACAATAAATCTTGCGACAAAAATGGGCATAACCACACTTGGCGACAAGTCTCGCTTCGGATTGTCTTTGGTTCTTGGTGGAGCAGAGGTTAAATTGGTTGATCTGGTATCGGCGTACGGAGTGTTTGGAAGCGACGGGATGCGGTCGCCATGGGGTTTGGTTCAAAGAATTGAACGAGGCGACGGCACAGTTGTTGAAGAGCGGCTAGTTGAACCAACAAGAGCTCTTGATCAGCAAACCGCGCGCATGATAAGCGATATTTTAAGCGACAACCAAGCCAGGTCAGCCGCTTTCGGCGCATCAAGCGCGCTGGTAGTGCCAGGATTCTCTGTTGCGGCAAAAACAGGAACAACACAAGAGAATCGAGACGCATGGGTTGTAGGATACACACCGACTATTGCTGTTGGCGTGTGGACTGGAAACAATCATAACGAATCAATGACAACGACTGGTGCTGGTATTAGCGCGTCTGGGCCCCTTTGGAACGCATTTATGAGGGTGGCCCTCAAAAAACTACCATCTAATAGATTTAATCCGCCAGATCCAGTTTTTTCTGAAAAGATGATGTTTAACGGGCAAACAACATCTTCTGAATTTCCAGAACCACACAATATTTTGTTTTTTATAAACCAAAACGACCAGCAGTTTAAAAATTGGGAGTGGGCGGTGCGGACATTTAATAGACTCTAATAGATTTCACACGAACGCCTCGTTCGCGAAGTATTGATCGTATTTCGTGTGACTGCAAAAGGATTGACGCTCTGGTCTCGCTAGATCGCGAAGAGAATGTTATTTCTTTTTTTGTTTTGTCGTACACAGCGTCAATATGACCACCAACAAGATAGGTGGCGACTTCTGTGGCGTGTAGCGATGGGTCTTTTTCGTGTTCTATTTTTCCCACCTTCGCCACAAGTCGCCTGTTAATGCTTTTTAACATTATTGCCTTAATGGCATAGCAAGATACACAAACCTTTCGCTAGTATCTTGTGGGCCAATAACAAGCGGAGCTCCGCTTCCAGAAAAACCGATTCTTATCACCGAGTCTCTTACCGAGCGGATCCCATCAAGAAAATATCTGTAATTTACTGAAATTTTCATATCTTCTTGTCCAATAAATTTTGCAGATATCTTTGTGTGCGCCTCTCCTTTTGTTTGGTTTTTTGCAGAAACACAAATCGCCTCTTTTTCTCTTGTAATCTCTATATCTGAAATATGTGACGCAAAAAGTGACGCCGCACGAACAGCTTTTTCAATTTCTTCTTTTGGGGCTATTGCTGTTAGTATATTTTTCTCTGGAATAAATTTTTGATATTCTGGAAATTTTCCCGTTATGAGGCGCGAAACAATCTCTAATGATCCGCTGGAGAAAAACACTTGTCCGCCGTCGGACTTAATCGAAACATCTCCGGGCTCTGTCTCGAAAATTTTTGTTATCTCTAAAACCGTATTTCGTGGAACTATGATCGGAGAAAACAAACACTTCGCGGTTTCCTTGTCTTCCGCCAAACGAAAACTGTCTGTTGCGGCCATTATTATATTTTCTCCGTCTCCAAACATAACCGCGCCGGAAAGCTCTGGTCGCGCGTCAGACAGGGAGATGGCAGGAGAAACTGCGGCCGCAAGACGCGAAAGCGTTGTGGCTGGAATAACCCCGATAGCGTCTCCGGAGTTTTTTGGAATAATTGGATATTCTCCCGCGTCAAAACCCAAAACATCCACAGTGTTGTCTCCGGCTCTAACAGATAGTGTGTTTTGTTTTGATACAAACTCAACAACATCGCCAGAGCACGACCTTAAAAAATCATTTATTATTTTCCCTGGCACAACAATCTTTCCCTCTTTCTCTCCGTGTGCCGCTGTTGATGTTGTTACTCCAACTTCAAGGTTTGTCGCCGAAACAAATATTCTTCCCTTTTCCGCAACAAAAAGTGTATTGGCTAAAATCGGAAGAGATCCGTGTTGGGATGTAAACCTTTCAGCGATTGAGAGTGCGCGTATCAACTCCTCTCTCGGTATGGATATATTCATTGTTTAAATATTATTATTACTACTAGTGTGTTGATATGTTGAAAAGGCGAAAAGGACACAGCCTGTATGATTTTTCTTATTCACAGCTTTCCATAGGAATGGGCGCATTGGACGATGATTGGTTTAATATAAACAATTAATCAACAGATTATTCGGGTTGATCCACAGAGTCATACACACGCTGGCGGATCATTGAAAGCTCGTTACGCAAAACCTCATCCTCTTTTTCTGCTGTACGAATTTTTTCGCAGGCATGAATGACTGTGGAGTGGTCTCTACCGCCAAGCCGAAGCCCTATCTCAGGGAAAGAAAGCTTCACCTCTTCTCTTAAAAGAAACATCGCGACTTGTCTTGGGTAAACAATCTCTTTTTTTCTGCTTCGCTTCGTGAGATCTGCAAATTGAATGTTGTAATGGCTCGCAACCGTTTTTAAAACCACCTGTGGTGATGTTTTTCTATGTGGAGCCGCAAGATAAGCGTGAAGTATGCTTTTTACCTCTCTTACGTCTGGTGTGCGGTTATAGATTTGAGCCAGAGCTATTACTCGGTTTAACGCTCCCTCAAGCTCACGAATGTTTTTCTGTATATGCGTGGCAATATAAAGAAACACGTCCGCGTCTAATTGGCACCCTCGCTCAGACGCTTTTGTTTTAAGAATGGCCACGCGCGTTTCAAGGTCTGGAGCGCCAACATCAACAAGCATGCCACCCTCAAGCCTGGACTGCATTCGCTCTTCCAGTGTTGGTATTGCTTTTGGTGGGCGGTCACTCGTAACAACAACCTGCTTGTTTTGGTTGTGAAGCTCGTTGAATATTGTAAATACGATTTCCTGTGTCTTGTCTTTGCCGGCGATAAATTGAATATCGTCAATAATAAGAAGGTCTAGCCTTGAATAAGCAGATTTTACATCCTCTATGACGCGATTTTTTATTGCCTCAACGATCGCGACTGTTAATCTCTCTGCTGATGTGTACAAAACTCGTGCTAGTGGATTTTTTTGTAGTGTAGCGTTTCCAATAGATTGAACAATGTGTGTTTTTCCAAGCCCAACGCCACCGTACACAAAAAGTGGGTTGTAATTTTTGCCAAGACGCTCTGAAACGCTTTTTGCGCAGGCAAACGCCATTTCATTTGATGATCCAACAACAAAAGACTCAAAAGAATATTTTTTATTTAAATGTGTAACTCTGTCTATATCTTGAGATCTTGAAAGCGCGTCGTTATTTGCAAAGTCTCGCTCAACAACAATCTTTGATAAATCTGCTTTTGCAGGCTCTGGTTTGAGTGGCCCAACAATATACTTGATCTCTCGGATATCATTTGAAAAACGGCGAATAGAGGAGAGTATTTGTTTGTTGAATTTATTTTCAAGCCACTCCTTTACAAATCCATTGGGCACACTTACCGTAACAGACCCATGCTCTCTTGAAACAACCGAAGTATTTTTAAACCAAGTAGCAAAATGAGCCCTAGAAAGAGAAACCTGCATCTCTCCAAGAACCCCACCCCACATTTCTTCTGGTGTAGTAGACGACATGAGCCACGAAAGTATATCCTGTAGAGCAAAACACTCAAGCAACAACCATACAACCAAGTGGATAGGCTGTGTATAACAGTAGCTGGCTAGAGAGTAAAGATTGACTGTCAATCGCAAAGCAGGTACGATGAGTGAGTTATGAAAATCACAAGATATCGTCCCAAAAAAGGAAAAAGAAAAAAGAAACACGGCTTTCGCGCAAGAATGAAAACTGGCTCGGGTCGCGCTGTTGTGAATCGCCGAAGAAGCAGAGGTCGTGCTAAGTTAACCGTATAGTTTGTGGCGTTATCGCTTGCGCATAGGATTGGGTCTTCTCGCGAGATTGGAGATATAATTAGGCTCGGCAAGCGCAAAAAATTATCTCTAATATCTTTTGCACGGCTTTTGGTGCCAGAAAAACAATGGGGGGTCGTTGTTCGCGTTTCAACAAAGACAATGCCGAAGGCGGTGGAAAGAAATCTGATTCGCAGAAAAATAAATGCAATGATTGCACAAATCGCAAAAGAGAGTGGCATTCCAGGTGGCCTTCGTGTTGTGTGCACGGTGCTATCAAAAGACATACTCAAACAAAAACGGGCAGATATTTTTGAAGAAATTAAAATTGCAATACAATGAAACGCATAGCAATATCGGCAATCCGTTTTTATCAGAAAGTTCTTAGTGGACTAATCGCTATAAATTTTCCACTCGTATCGCTTTTTCAGTGTAGAGGTGTGCCATCATGCTCAACATACACAATCTGGTCAATAGAAAAACATGGTCTTTTGCATGGAATTATTTTAGGCACAAAAAGAATAGCAAGTTGTGTGCCATGGAAACCAATCACAACATAAACAATGTTTAACGAAATAATTTATCGTCCAATTCTTAATCTAACAATTTTTATATACAACACGCTTGGCGCCAATGACTTTGGGTTGGCAATTGTTACGCTCACCGTTTTTGTGCGCGCGATACTTTTACCACTATCTTTAAGAGCCACAAGGACACAAAAGAAGATATCTCAATTAAGCCCAGAAATAGATAAAATTAAAAAAGATTTTCCAGATCAGGCATCGCAAGGCGCGGCGATGATGGAGCTTTATAAAAAACACAAAGTAAATCCTATTGGTGGATGCCTCCCACTATTACTTCAACTTCCAATTCTACTCGGCGTGTATCAGGTGCTTTTAAATATTTTTAAGCCAAATTCATTGGCGGGGCTTTATTCGTTTGTTGCAAAACCAGAGATAATTCAGCCGCTAATGTTTGGACTGTTAAATATGCAATCAAAAAGTGGATTTGTATCCATTATTGCCGGAGCCACGCAGTTTATACAAGCAAAAATGTCGTTAGCACAAGCGCCATCATCGCCAAGTCAAGCAATGAATAAAAATCTTATGATTGCCATGCCGGTGTTGGTGGCTTTTATTGGATGGAATCTTCCTATGGGCGTGTCTCTGTATTGGATTACAACAACACTTTTCTCAATTGGTGAACAATTGTATTTGAGGCGATCCTAGGGCATACTGCGAGCATGGCTGAAGCCACGACTACGCAAATTGCCAGATTTATACAAACAACGGCAACAATGCTGTGTGGTTCGGCGTGCGACGTTTCGATGGATGGATCTGGCGATCAAGGATCTCCAATTAGGGTGCATGTTTCAGCCCCGCAACACGGTAGTGTTTTGATAGGGCGGGACGGCAAAAACCTTGCCGCACTTGAACGAATTGCACGGGCTGTGATGGCAAGGATAGATCCGACGGCGCCAGTTGTGATTGTTGACGCGAATGATTATAAGAAATCAAAAACAAACACTCTTATAGAAGAAACACGCGTTGTTATGGCAAGAGTGTCTAATACCGGAAAATCAGAAGCACTTCGTCCAATGGATTCATACGAGAGGCGTGTTGTGCACACAGAGCTTGCCAGCTCACAAATTCTAACCAGTGAAAGCGTCGGCCAAGAGCCACATCGTAGGGTGGTCATTAAGCCAGTCTAAACGGTCTCCGCGTATGTATCCGCGTCAGCAATAAGCGCTTGCTGATATGACGCAAACGCGCCCGCCTCATCTACGCTTACCGGCGCATACTCTCTTGTCGCCCCAATGGCCAAGCGATATTCGTCGCGATGTTCTTTGTAGGTTAATACCATATTTATTGTGTACCAAGGAACAATGTTAATAAACGGGATTGTTTCTAAAAACAACGAAAATTTTGTAATAAATCGGAGCGATTTGCCTAACCACCTAAGAGCTTTCGATGTATAAATCAGAGCGCCCCTTGCCACTGCAGATCGAAGAACCATCCTATTTTTTGCCGCACGACTTGCATGCCTTGCCAATAAAACAACTCCTTTCCGATACCACATTGCCCTCTGTCCAACCGTATGAATTGTTTTTTTAATCGCAACTCCTGCTTTGCGAGAATTTTTAATTCGTCTACCAAGCGATCGTCCAACCAGCCAAAAAAAGATTGACACAGAAACACTTCCAGCAAAAACGACAATCCAACCAGGCACAGCAGCGACAAATGCAGTCAATGCCGCTGGCACCGTGATTCCAAGCGCAACAAGCGTGGCAGGAAGCTGAACAAGGTCAACAACAATTGCAAAAATAATAAGCGGAGTATAGATCCACAGTTTCGGAGCGCCGACATCTCTCGTAGAAGAAGAAACAACGCGATTTTCTTGATTCTTTTGATGACGCCATTTGTTGGTATATTCTCTTATGCGACGGTAATAATCTTGCACACCAACAACATCCTTATAAGCCATATAAGTATCGCGCGTCCCAGAGTATGCCCCACCAACAATGTCAGATGTTGTCCGTGGTCTAGCCATATTAAGTTGTAGTTTTTGGTCCCTCTGCCCACGCTTTTTTGGCCTTTTCAATTTCTAATAATTGTTTTGGATCAGATGTGATTACCTGGTCTTCCGCGTACGATGCTTGCACGCGGATGCCGACATGATCGGATCCTAAGAAAAACAATCCATATCCAACTCGTGATCCAAGCAGGAAATATTTTTCAGAATCAGTAAGATTAAAAGTTTGTTGTACAACATCAACTGATGCTGGCGATTGCTTCATCAAAATCTGCATCGCCGCATTTGTAACGATTGATTTTCCCTGCGGAATAGACAAAAAATCTGGAATGTCTTGCGTGATTGTTGTTAGCCCGCAATAATATTTGCGTCCGCGCTTTGCGATATTGAATAAAAAGTCTGCGCCAACAGGAAACTTCATCACCCACCATGCTTCATCTACCACCAAGATGCGCTTTCTTTGGTTGCGTCTGATGCGCGCCCAAATATTTGAAAGAATTGAATACATGGCAATTGGTCTTAATTCGTCTTCCATATCTCGAATTCCAAAAACAACAAGCTGATTATCTAGTGAAACATTTGTGGGATGATTTAGAAATCCAGAAAATGTGCCAGTTGTGAATTTTTCAAGTCGCGATGCCATGCGCTCTGCTCCCGTGATTCCGCCGAGCACACTCTGAAGGTCGGCGAGCACTGGAGGTTGAGCCTCCGAGAAGTCGTTATCTGGCGTGATGTCTCTCATGGCGTATGTCTGAATAATTGCCTGATCCAGCATGGATTCTTCTTCTGGGGCAAGCTCTCCGCCCATCACGAGTTTTATAAGCCCAGCAATTGTAAGTACATGAGACCTAAAAACATCCTCAAATGTCTCGCCTTCTGTCGGAACAGGGAGATCGAATGGATTTATGTGTTGATCCGAATCAATTGATACGCGCACATTCGTGCCATCAACGGTTTCAGAAAGGAATTTATATTCATTTTCAGGATCAACACATATTACCTGCACGCCCATAATAAGCGATCTAAGTATCTCTAATTTAATAGTATAGCTTTTGCCTCCGCCAGATGTTCCAAACACAACCTGATTTGCGTTTGGCAAAGAAAAACGATCAAACAAAACCAAAGAATTATTTGCTGTGTTAATTCCATATAATATTCCAGAGTTGCTTGTAAGATCGGATGATATAAACGGGAATGTGGACGATAGTGGCTCTGTATTAAGCGGAAGCGATTCTAGTAGATGATCTTCTCCAAGCGGTGTGGTAGTGAAAAATCCTTCTCGCATACGAAATGTTGCGCGCTTGAGCGTTATGACTTGCGAATCAAGAATTCCGCGAATTTCATGCTCCGCATCGTCTAGCTCGCGCTCGCTCTCTCCGGCGACAGTGAGATAAAGTCCGAATCGGAAAAATCTTTCCGTGCCCTGCTGGAGGCGATCGCGGAGCTCTTCAATGTCTCGCACGGCAGTTTCTAGACCAGGATCGCGCACTTTTCCAGACGCCTCTTCTTCAATTATCTGTGCTTGAATGCGTGTCAATTTGTCGCGCAACTTTTTTAGGACTTCTCCGACCGGTTGTGGTTCAACGAATAGCGCTATATCCATACGCCTAGCCAAATTAATAATCGGTGCCAACCAGCTCGTATTTAAAAACCTCGGAAACGATGCTAAAAATAATGTGCGCGTAAATACTCCACCAATCTCAAGCGAGTTTGGATTTATTTTTATTGCTGACGGGACTAGCGGGATGATTTTAGGATTGTCCATTTGTTTTGTGTGCTGGTGCTACTGGATTCATCGTGTCTGCAAATAACGCAATAAGCTCGTCGTGTGCCACAAGATGCCCGTTTAGTCCTATACCAGACAATCCTCCAATGATTAGATCGGACCGAAGATCTAGTTGTTCTTTTAGTGTTGTATCAATGACTGGTTCAGTTGGTTTCTCTTGCGCTTGTTTGGATTTTTTCTTCCAAAACCTGCTAAACCCACCCAAAAATCCCTTGCCAGTATTTTGATCTATTGCCGGTGCAGAAATTGGTATAACAACAAAAAATTTCTTTACCATAACATTTGATAAATCGGACAACTCTTCCACAAATCGCAAATATTCCGCGCCCTGAAGCTTTAGAAGATCATTTTTTACATCCTTAAGCGCAACACTGACAGCGTCCAAATAAGATATAACCGAAAATTTCCGCGATTGAACCACAATTTGAGCGGGAAAATCCAAAGAATCAAGAAACCCCTGAAATTGTTGTAGCATCGCGTGTTGTTCGTCCGATGATCTAAGCTCAAAGTTTACGGCGCTCACCTGCACAATTCCACGAAGCGCGTTGTTTTTTAACACGACAAGATTGTCTCGGATATCTGCTATTGGAATTATTTCTGTTGCGTTTGGTGCCATTATTATTTTTCGTTTCTAAATAAATATTTCTTAGGACTCAACATATATGAGAGGAGATACGCGAGGTAATTCAAAAACGGATGGCCGTCTATTTTCACAAAAGCCAATGCTCCAAAAAATACTGCGGTCAGAAGCATTATAATTATATTAATCATTCCGCTAAATATGGATGACTCAATATAAATCATCGCCACTCCGCCCGCGACAAACAAAAATTGTTTTAGCGTGAACGGACCAACCAGTTTTGTTTCTGACTCAATAAATTGCGGGACTTGAAATTGCATTACGGTGTTGTTATATTCTTTAAGTCTATTATACGCGATAAAGCCGCAGGCGTATGAGGAGAACTTTGTTTTGTAGTTGTTGGCGCGTCCATATACGGCTCAACTAATTGTGCGATTTTAACGGAAAGGGCGGAAACTGTCGGCGTATCAAGGTTGAGTTTTGATAATAATTCGCGCACTTGCGATACTTGTACATCTTTGAACACGATATGCGCGATAAGTTTTGGAACTGCTACCCAGTGTGTATCTGGCAATACGCCCTCATCGGCCCATTTTGCTATTTCTTCGGCGGTTTCTGATGCGACAAGAAATTCTTGAATATATTCTGGAGATGACGAAAACTTTTCAAAAAATTGTTTTTCGGAGTTTTCATTCTGTCCCTCCGCTCCAGCAAGAAATGGACTGAAAAGACTATATCGTGTTAATTCTGGCGTGGCGTCTGTCATGTGATTGGTGGTGTTACTGGAGCGGCGGCTGGCGGAGGCGTCGGTTGTGGTGGCGGATTATTCGGAGGATTATTTTGATTTCCGCGATTGCGATTGCGATTGCCACTGCCATACGGAATTCCAAGTTCTCTCGCCCTGTCTGTTAGGTCATCAAACTCTTTTTCTCGTTGCTGAAGAGCGCTGAAGTTGGCTGGAGTATTTAAGCGCTTAAGATCGGCTCTTGCTCTGTTTACCTCAACCTGTTTATCGTAGATTTTTTTCTGAAGAACTATTGCGTCTTTTCTGAATTGTGAAAACGCTCTTCTAACTCGTGTTATTTGTGGTCTCCCGTTTTGTTCTTTATCCAATACCGTTGCTTCTAAGAAAACATCCCTTCGCTCTTTTGGACTATATAACGCCTTATTAATCCTGCGACTTACTTTCTCTGGTGCCGTTTCCCCTGCGTCAAAATAATATTTTTCCGCTCGTGCCACATCAATAGCATTAAATGAATCCGCATTTTTCTCCATTGCCGCATCAAGCGACATTGATTTGCCAGCCGCATCTGTTATGAGTTTTCTTTGTGTACCAGCCACAATTGCCCAAACCTTATTGTTTCCTCGTAGGCCTGCGTCAAAGAACTCTTTTGCTTTTTTATCGTCGCCAATTAGATCCATATACTGTTGGAATTCTTCGCCAGATTTATATTTCCGCTTTGATGCTTCCTCGGTGAGTTTTTTATCTCTTCTTTGTAAGTATGCCTGTCCGGCGACAGGAGAAAGCTTTGCGAACATCAATTGAAGCTCTCGCATTTTGGCAACATCAAGCGAGCCTCTTTCCATGAGTGTTTCCCCGATGGCTCTTTTATCATCTTCTGATCCGCCATCAAATGCTGCGATAAGTTTTTTGTCCTGCTCTTTTTCAACCTTCTTGTACTCATCTTCTACTTTTTGGCGGGCGATCGTGGCCAGGTTTATTGCGCGCGCATTTGTGCCCATTTTAGCCTCTTGTTCTTTGGCACGAAGAGTTTCAAGACGCATTCGCACGCCTTCGCGTTCTGTTGTCAGGCGATCTGCTATCGCTTTTTTCTTCGCTTCAAGTTGTTTCTTTAGATATTCTTCTCGTTCTGGTCCGCCACCAATAGTGGTAGACACGCCCTCCTTAATTCGCTTTTGCCGTTCTTGGAATGGCTGCTTGATAACGCGCTCGTATCGCTTTTCAATCCCTGCAATCGCGCCCTCAAATGCGGGCTGGATGCCAAGCATACGAGATGTTTGTGTTACACCATAACCACCCTTTTCGCCAGTTCCCAAAATACTACTGATGCCCGTGGCCAAAGACTCTGCGGAAAGAAATCCTCCGCCTTTTGGAACAAAACTAAACGAGAATTTAAATGCCCATGCGGCACCACCCATAAATATCACACATATAATCGCAAAAAACATTATCACTGTAAGCGTTGAAGAAAAAAATGGCAAATCCTGAATTGCCAAACTACTTGTAAGCGCGCTTTGTTGTTGAAGGATAAATAATCCAAAATATATAATCGCCAGATAAACTGGCCCAAAAATGGTCCACCCAGCCATATATCCAAACCAATCCTTAAACCACTTATTCCCTGGAATTCCGTATGCAAAGAAGGCAGTTGCAGAGACTGCCAACAAAAACCAGAGCGCAGGAATGCGCATCACCATAAAGATAATTATCGTGAGCATAGAAAGAAACAACACAAACACCAGGAATGCCCGTCCAAGGGAAGAAATAAGAATCGTAACCTCTCCGGTAACACTGGAACTGTCGCCTGCTGTAGTGGCGCTAACTATTTTTGAACCCACAGATCCAACTGCTGAACCCACAACTCCAATGAAATTTGCCGGATTACTAATAGCCAGACCAACTTGCGTTGCAAACTGACCAACTTCCCCAGCAATAGCTATCTTTTCCAAAAATTTAACCCTTTCTTGCGCATCTGTTATTGCCTTAGCTTCAGCTTCGAGTTTCTCTAATGCGTCGTTATATATTCGTAAGGCGTGCGTGGAATAGCAATCATTAGCATTTCTTCCGGCATTAATGCATTGACTTAGTGCATTAAGAGCCTGTGTTGCGGCGATTTTCCCGGTCGAGATCTCACTAGATTGTGCTTTTCCATACCATCCTTCTACTATTCCCCGATATCCTCCGCCCAATTTATCAAGAGGAATTGAGACAGCCGGAGGTGCTGGAAGAACCACTGGAGCACCCCCGATTATCTTAACGATGCCTGTTGCTTCCAGAATGTCTGTCCCTATATTTTTTCCGCCCATCAGATTAAGTATTTCTGTGGATGCCTTATTGCCAGCGGTGATAATAGTCTGTCCTATCGGAAGACTTAAATTAAGCAAAAGCGCTGCAATAATAATATTTGGGAGCGCGGATTTCCAATAAAACGCCGTTTTCCACTTAAAATTAAAAATCGTTGCAAAGGATACGGCAATAATGAGAATTATAAATCCCATATTGCACATATCACGGAGTATTTTCCATATTGTGTATACAGGGTATCCACCTTCACTCGGCATGAAAGCAATGACATTTTGTAATATTTTACTGGACCACTCCAAACCACTTATTAGTAGTTTAATTGGAACCTGTATCATGGTGTTGAGAACAGACAAGACTCCTGTTAGTGTCCATGTCGCTAAGTTCATAGGGCTATGATTGAAATTTTACGCATAATTAATTTTGAACTCCTGGCTCGCACGCCGCTATCGGAAATCCTCCGCCAATATGCATATCTCCAGCACCCGAAATCACATCAAAAGAATATGTCATACCAGTTCCTATGATTACAACCTCATCATCCTGTCTCGGGTGTGGAATACACATCTCGCCCCCAGCTTTTGCATTAATTGAATCGCAAATTGCTCCGAGTACGGCGCGAAGATCTCCCGCTACATGATTTGATCCAGCCGGATCAAATAATTCTGGATGATTTGCCTTTGCATCTTCCATAGCGGGACCAATTAAATTTTGTCCATATGAATCATAAAAAGAATTGTTTTTTATGCACGAGCATCGTATTTCCCCTCCAACACAATTCACATCATCTGGCAATACTGATGGCGTTGGCACTGGAGTGAAATATTCAGGATCATCTTCAAATCCGAATTCTATTTTGAATGGCAACGGGCGATTTGCAATATTTAACATGTGATTGGCAATCTGTGCCGCTAAGTCCTGTATTTGCTTATGATCTGTTCCGTCTGTATTTGCAAGAAGTTCTCCTGGGAGGAAAATATTGTATGCATAATTCCAGTCGCGTGTGGCTCCAGCCGGCTGAAGTATTGGCCCACGAGACACGCAATTTCCGTCAGAATCCTTAATACATTTACCGTATACTGATGTGAATCCTCCGCCGGCATTATATTCTGCTTGTGCGATAATATTTGCCGCTTGTTGTTGTGCTGACCTTTCTTCGTTGGCCAGCATAATGAATCCGCCCAATCTGTTTTGTGGTTCGCCGAGCAATGAAAGATAAGAAAATGATGTCAGATTTCTTGTGAGAGGATTATAATCTTCGGGTAGCGTGCATGCGGCGCGCACAGAGAACGGATCTCTGCCGTCTACGCGCGTTGCCAGCATATCAATATTTGGAGGATCGGTTCTGTATGATTGGGGTACGCGAAGCAAATTTAGCGCAGACTCGCGAAAATATGGACAAATATCCGTGTGGACCAATATTGCCCACCATGTTTTTTCTGCTTCTTGGTCGGGGCGTACAAATAGACTCTGATTCAATGGCACGGCATATGTTGACCCACCATCTGGTCCGCCCTCGTTGATCATTGCCACAACGCGATCGCTGATATTTTGTAGTCCAACCATCGCCACGCATCTTCCTATGAAATTTTGTTTCCACGCCTGCTCGCGCTGTTTTAAATAGGATTGAGCCGTATCGGAAGTTACAGCAATAGTGCACTGTGGAAATACACCAAAAAGGATTTTATTAAGAGCTCCGCCCAGTGCACACATAATAATCTGTTTCTTTATAATGCTAAAAGCCGTAGACATTGCATTACCAAGTTCCGAGATAAGCACATCATTAAAGTTTTTAATTATATCTCCAATTTGTCCCAAAATATTTTTTGCCACGCAGATTTTTGCGTCCGCATTTTTGAGCCCGCTAGTTTCAAGAATGTCTGAAACGGTTACGCCCGTGAATCTGGTTACTTGAGATGATATTTTGTTGTAATCCTGCACCGCTTCTTGTCTCACATCGGCGGCAAGTACCAAGGATGGCAAAAGCATTCCTGTAATTATTGCTAACGCTATCGTTGTGTGAAAAAGTCTTTTCATTTGGTTTGTAGCGCGGATGAAAGTCGCCCAGCAAAATCTTGAGATATTTCTATCGTTGATCTTGTTACAAGTGAATCTAAAACTTGCAATGCTATAAGTGCCTGCACCGGATCGCGCGAGACCGCAGACAGAAGACGGTATTGCTGTTGCGCGCCGCGCAAAAGCATCAATACATTTTCATGCGCCGGCTTCATGGCGCTTGGCACCGCGATCTTGCGCATCTTTTGCGCGCGCTCATCAAGCGCTTTAATCTCTGCGCTAATTGCCGCGCCGAATCTGTCGGCGCGCGCAGGATCTGTGGTGCGAAGCTTGGACAAATCTTCAAGTTGCACATCTTCTATCGTTTCTATTACAGATGCGAAACCTTTCGCGGTATCCGTAAATATTAGCTCAATATTGTTAGACATCGTAAATCCGTATGTGATAATTGCGTCTCTTGTGTCCTTGCCTGCGATAATCGTATCCTGCGCATCCGATGACGCATTTTCTTTGTATTGCGCAAACATATCTTCAATTACCTGCTGTATCGCGAGATCATAGGACGAATTATTTGGGTCTAGTTTGCCTGCGATTGCATTTCCCAAAATTATGGCGCTTGCATAGTCTGTGATGCTTTGTTTTCCAGACAAAAGATCATCTGGGCCTGCTTTGGTGGGGCTTCGTCCAGCAGTTACTTCCTCGCCGTCTTTGTATCCATCTCCATCTGTATCGGCGTTTCTATAATCTGTATTCCAATATGTTTCCTCGGAGTCCAAAAGCCCGTCGTTATCCGAATCGCGTGCAGGGACAGACAGCCCAACCCCATCAGAAATATTAGCGGTTGTCTCCGTTGATTTAACCCCACTAGTCGCGGCATTAAATTGCCAAACCAAAAGTCCTGCTCCAGCAAGCAACGCCACGAGTAATAGCTTAATTCTCGCGCTCATATCCTCATCAAGTGTAGCAGGAAAAATGACGAAAAACCTTCAGTGCCGTGTTTATATCTCTTTTGTTTCAGCCAGTCGCACCCAATCCTCTATCTTCAGCTCTTGTGGGCGTGCGGTAGGAGCGATTTGCGCGGAAATTAGCCGTTTTTCTGAAATTGACGAGTGAATCTGCTTTCTTTTATGAGAAAAAGCCTTTTTGGCGATATCTAATATGGCCGTATTTTTATTTTGGTCAGACTTATTGGGCGTAATCTGTATTATTGCGGAATCAACGGACGGCATCGGACGAAAACTTCCAGGAGAGACTTTCATTACAATTCGTGGTGTTCCAAACAATTGAACGGCAAGCGCCAGCAAATTCATGTCTGGCGGTTTTGCGCATATTCTTTTTGCGACTTCATATTGAACCATAAACACCGCTTCGCTTGGTTTCCATGATTCGGTGAGTTTTCTAAAAAACACACCAGTCAGATAATATGGAAGATTTCCCACCAAAGACCAAGACCAATCTGGCAAGTCATATTTTTGAGGATCAAATTTTGTCGCGTCATCATTTATGATTTTTATGTGATTATCGCCGTGGTATTTTTCGGACAGTTCTTTTGCGAGCGCATCGTCTTTTTCAATTGCGATAATATTTTCCGTGCGAGCAACAAGACGATCTGTGAGCGCGCCCTTTCCTGACCCAATCTCTACAACTATTGAGTGTGGCTGGACATCAAGAGACTCAACAATTCTATCAAGCACTCCTTGATTTATAAGCCAGTGTTGCCCTAGTGATTTTTTTGCTCTGATTATTTTAGAAGTCGTCATACGAAATTGTATCCTCATCATCGTTGCTGAAATCATTGCCTATCCTTTGCCATCGTAACAAATGTTTTGGCATTTCTTCCAAAAATCGCGATGGAATATTTGCGTTGCGAGATCCAAACACCGATCGAGCACGAGCAAGTGTGAATATTAATCTTTCTTTTGCGCGCGTGATTGCCACATAGCAAAGTCGTCTCTCTTCTTCCATCTCGTGCGGGACACCGATTGTCCTGTTGTGCGGGAATAATCCCTCCTCCATCCCGCAAATAATTACGACAGGAAATTCCAACCCCTTTGCGGCGTGCATCGTCATAAGCGTTGCCGCTCGCTCTTTGTCTTCAAGCGTGTCGGCATCTTGAACAAGTGCGATTTCTTCCAATAATTGTGCCAGCCCAGCAGGACCTAGCGGATCGTATTTTGTTGCGACGGTGGCAATTTCACGGACATTTTCTATGCGATCTTCTGCGGCCATGCCACTGGCATCGCGTTGTTGTAAAAGCCAGTCTTCGTATTTTATTCTTTCAAGAATATATCGGACAAAATCTGATGGCGGAAGATTTTGCGATTGTTCGCGAATATCAGAAAGAACGCCAGCCAAAATGATTAATGATTTTCCTGCGCGACTTGTTGGCGGATGCGCATCCGCGACTTTGTGGATTGCGCCAAGAATATCAGCCGAATGTTTTTCAATTATACTTTCAACCGTCGCGTCTCCGATCCCGCGCGTCGGTACATTAGCGATTCTTTCAAAACTCACCATGTCTGATGGGTTTGCGGCAAATCTCATATATGCCAAAATATCTTTTACCTCGCGTCTTTCATAAAATCTTATACCGCCGACGATGCGATACGGCATGCCTGCGCGCACAAATGCTTCTTCTAGTGCTCGCGATTGAGCGTGTGTACGATACAAAACTGCGCAATCAGATAACGCGTGCCCATCTTTTGTGAAGCTTTTTAAAAGTTCAATAACTTTTTGAGCCTCGTGTCTTTCGCTTAGGCATTCATGCACATCAATTAACTCGCCCTCATCATTTTCAGTCCAAAGGTTTTTAGGAAATTGTGCGCGATTTTGCGTAATTATTTCCTGCGCTACGGCAAGAATAGTTTTTGTTGAGCGATAATTTTGCTCAAGCAATACAATCTGTGCTTGTGGCCAATCTTTTTGAAAATTTAAAATATTGCGAATATCTGCCTGGCGAAATTGATAAATAGACTGCGCGTCATCTCCTATGCAGAATATATTTTTTCTCTTGGCCGCCAGAAGCGAAATAAATGTGTATTGATCTTTGCTTGTGTCTTGATACTCATCAACAAGAATATATCTCCACTGATCTTGAAAAATTTCTAGCACTGACGGATTTGTCCTAAATAATCGCACGCATTGCATGACGAGATCTCCGAAATCCATTCCGTTCATGCGCACGAGCGCAGATTGATATGATTCATATGCTCTCGCTAATGCCTGCTCGTGATATCCTGACGGCTCAAATTCGCTTGGCGTGGTTAGCTCGGTTTTAAGTCGTTGAATTTTTGATAGCATCCCTCGTGGCGTATGCCGTTTTGGATCAAGTTCTAATTCGGCAAGCACGCGACGCATAAGCGATTGCTGATCCGAGCTATCAATTATTGAAAATCCATTTTGCCACCCCAATTGTGGCGCGTATCGGCGAAGGATTCTAAGTGCAATTCCATGGAAAGTTCCAACCGCGGGATTTGTCACGGTTTTCGGGGATTTTCCCAAGAGCGCGCGAACGCGTTCTTTAATTTCTCCCGCCGCTTTATTTGTAAAAGTCACAGACAAAATTTGCTCTGGCGGAACTTTATTTGCAATTAAATACGCGATGCGATGAGTAAGCGCGCGCGTCTTTCCAGATCCTGGGCCAGATAAGACTAGCACAGGCCCGTCTATGGCCCGCACCGCTTCTATCTGCTTATCGTTGAGCTCATGAAGTATTTTTTCCACCTGATGCTTTATATTCTATCTTTGCGCTCTGAAAAATATAAGTTTTTATTTGTGATACCAAAAGTTGCCAATCTAGTCCTGATAAACTTCTTCATGTCTTCCTCCTTTTTGAATTCTATCTTCTTTTTCTTATCAAACACAGCCCAGCGAGATACTTTTCTTAGCACATCCATTTTACTCAACACAACTTTTGTAACACCGTTCATTCTTATGGCCTGTTGAAGTAAGTCCATATTCATCCAATTGCATTGTCTTGGTCTGCCAGTGGTTGCGCCATATTCTTCTCCATATTCACGAATCTTTGCAAAAATTGGGTCATTCGTCTCAAATTGTTTACTCCCAACATATGTCTCATAGATTTTCGCGACACCCCATACATCACGAATCGCTTTTGGCGGAATTGCATTTAATATCGCTCCGCCAACGGTGCAGTGACTTGATGTTACAAAAGGATAATCTCCCCAATCAATATCTAGTCCGAATCCCTGCGCACCCTCACAAAGGATAGAAACATCTTTTTTGCCATGAAATTCTTTATACAAATCAATTAGGTATGGTTTTAGTGCCGGCACGCTTTCGGCTCTTATCCCTGTACGGCCGTATTTATTTTTATACGCCGGGCCGTTGCCTCGTTTTGTCGTGCCGATTTTTGTATCTTTTCCATCCTCCTCTTTGCACTCTGGCGTAATTACATGAGTATTTTGTGCAATGAAGATTTTATTTTTAGTTTTAATGCCAGCTGATTCTAACTCTTTTAATTCTTTAAAAAATTGATCTGGATCAAGCACGCAACCAGGACCAATAATTGATTTGATTCCAAAAACTAATCCAATCGGTATGTGATGTGTAACAATTTTTACACCATTGTGATAAATGGTATGCCCAGCATTGCATCCGCCGTTGTATCGTAGCGCATGCGAATACTTTTTGTTTTTGCACAGATGGTACGCAACCTTTCCTTTTGCGCAGTCCCCATATTGGAGATCTACTATAATATCGGCGGTTATCATTTGGATTTATGGCTACTTATAGACATTGTGTGTCCCGACAGAAAGAAATTGCACTGTATTGTGTAGGATTCTAAATAAAACTCGATATTGTTGATTAATTGACCACGAATAAAATATAGAAAGCCCTCCGTGGAGTTTATGCGTTTTTAGCCGCTGGTCAAATGGGTTCTTACGAAAAATAGATTCTTTTTTCTCGGCCAATAGTTGTATGTGTTCAGGTAGAGCTCTATATTCTTTTCGAAAATTCGGATGATAGAAAATCTCCATCGCAGGAGAAATTATCGCAACGCTCGCAACGACTTGAGCAATATACCCCTCCCATTGTCCATTTCTTTACTGCGCCTCTCTAGTTCCTCAATAATGAGGTATTTTCTTAGTAGGTCTCGGAAAAATTCGCTTGTACTCGCAAACTTTCCTTTTTGCACTTTCCTTCTTACGATGGCAGAAAGTGATTGTGGCAGAGAAATGTTGATGATATTGCGCATGAGTTGTAATAATCTTTGTTACAGCACTAATTGTATTCTAAACTACTATGTTATGCAACTTCTTCGGCAAATCAAATTTGGTGGTGTTTATTGGAAAAAGTCAGAACCCATTTTGCGGAGAACCCCCACGAATGAGGACGCCCCGCCACCGCCTCGCAGAGCCTCGGCGGACACCAAAGAAAAATGTTCCTTGCTTTTCGGATTTGCGCGCGACCGATTTCTCCTAAAATGGAAAGGGTGTTTTTCTTTCGGGGTTCTGCCCTCTAAGTATTCAGGCAGGTGGCGGAACAATGTGGACGAAGTTTTGGCAAAGCTATTTTTTGGGGAAAGGATTTTGCAAAACTTCGGCTCATTTGTTTTTGAATTTGGATGTCGCAAATGGAAAAGGAGGGGTTTGGGGAGGAATTTCCCATTTGCTCCTCTTTTTGTTTTGGGAGAATTGGGGGCGGACATGTATGCATTATACTGCACTCTTGCAAAAGAATGCAAGTTTTCCTATTATGTATTTATGTCATCAGGTAAAAAACTTGGGGAAAACCTAAGAAAATTGCGTTTGAAAAAGGATATGTCGCAAGGAGACCTTGCGACTGCTTTGAATGTGGATAGAGCGTATATCAGCAATATTGAAAATGGTCGTATGAATCCTACTCTTTCGACTTTGGAAAAGATCGCTAAGGCGCTGGGAATTTCCAGTAGTGAACTTTTGAAATGAAAATAGGTAGGCTGATTAAGTAAGAAAACTGACGATTTTGACAATGGAAAAATAAGTAGACATTTTCTTTGAAAGAAAAACCCTGTCTACTTTGTATTAAGAGTAGAAAGGTCGAATAAAACAGAGATAAATTAATAATAAGTATAAAAACATATGAAAAAATCAACACTGGGATTAGGAGCATTGGCACTTACATTGGGGGTAATAGGTATGTCCGCTGGAACAGCATTAGCATATCAAGGAGATCCAACCGTTAAGGGTCCGAACTATTCAGTAGAACGCCACGAGGCAATGGAAAAGGCGTTTGAGAATAAAGACTACGATGCTTGGAAGAATCTTATGCAGGGCAAAGGCAGAGTTTCGCAGGTCGTCAATAAGGACAACTTTTCCAAGTTTGCTGAAGCTCACGAATTAATGGAGCAAGGCAAAACCGCCGAAGCGCAACAAATCCGTCAGGAACTTGGCTTGGGACTACAAAATGGTTCTGGGAAAGGAATGGGCGGAGCGGGTATGCACAGAGGCATGAATCGTTAAAAACAAATACCCCACACATCAAAACTCGATTGTTATCGGGTTTTGATGCATGAATGGACTGATACTTGTTATAATTATGTTATGAACGATAATGAAAAATTCTCTGATGAAGAAATTATTGAAAAAGTCCGGTCAAGTGATCAGGAACTTTATGCTGTGATTGTTGATCGATACCAAAACAAACTTCTGCGTTATGCCATCAATTTGATTAAAGATGAGCATAAAGCCGCTGATGTGGTTCAAGAATCATTCATCAAAGCGTTCATCAACCTGAAGGGTTTTAATACTCAAAAGAAATTCTCTAGTTGGATATATCGCATCGTTCATAATGAAGCTATGAATATCGTAAAAAAATACCAAAAAGAGATAATAATTCCTGACGGCGTAGATTTTCAGAGTGATGAAAATATTGAGAATGATTTTGAGCAAAAAGAAATTATCACAAAAGTAGAAAAATGTTTGGGAGAAATGCCATTATTATATTCTGAACCGCTCACCCTTCGTTATATTGAAGAGAAATCGTACGATGAGATTAGTTATATATTGCGAATACCAATGGGTACAGTTGCTACTCGTATGAGTCGAGCAAAAATATTAATGAAACATATATGTCAAAAGAACTAAAAAATATCACTGGTGCTGTTATGGATAGAATCCATCAGGGCAAAATAAAAATGCGCCCGAGAGTGTATTTTGTCATCGGGTCGCTCCTTACTTTTATTGGGTTGGTAGCCTCAATGCTAACCTCGGTTTTTCTTGTCGGGTTAATGCGGTTTTCATTTCGATCTCATGGTCCAATGGGAAAATATCGGTTGGAAGAATTGCTATCTCGTTTTTCGTGGTGGGGACCTGTACTTGCTATCTTGGGATTAGTAATAGGAATATGGTTGCTCCGTAGATATGATTTTTCATATAAAATAAATTTTAAGGCAATGATTTTTGGAATTGTTGTCGCAATAATCGTAGCAGGATTGGTTCTTGATATGACAGGATTAAATGATGTCTTGCTTCGCCGAGGGCCAATGCAAGGGATAATGAGACAATATTTTCAAGAAAATAATATTCAACCTAGCCCGGGCTGGGGTGGACAGAAAAATAATCGATAAGAAATTATTAAAATAAACGAACAATATGAGAGGCTATAAAATTAATATAGAAAAAGCGACAAAGGAGAATACGGACTATCGGCGTGTGTTATATACCGCGTTGCACAGCCAGCTTGTGTTAATGAACATTAAGCCCGGCGGAGAAATTGGAGAAGAGGTTCACAAACTTGACCAGTTTATTCGTATTGAGGAAGGCGATGGTAAGGCAATACTTAATGGCGAGAAGTACAGTTTTAGTGCCGATGATGCGATTGTAATCCCGCAAAACACTCGACATAATATTATAAACACTGGTTCTACTGATTTGAGACTCTACACGGTGTATTCGCCACCAAAGCACAAAGATGGCACAGTACATAGGACGAAAGCAGACGAGAAAGAAGAACATTTTGATGGGGCGACAACACAATAATACAATTAAAAATCGGAAACATTAACTAATTACTAACTTATTTAAAACAACTATATGAAAAAAGAAATCATCATATCAGGGTTAGTGGGTATACTTATAGGCGTTCTTATCCTACCGTTTTTCTCTGGAATGTGGGGTTGGAACCTTATGGGGGGTCAGATGATGGGCAGAGGCAATGGAAATGATTCTCGCGGTATGATGGGAGATATAAGCCGTCATTTTATTGAGCAGATGATTCCACACCACGACGATGCTATTATGATGGCTGAAATCGCGCTCACGAAAGCAGAACATCCAGAAATTAAACAGCTTGCAGAAGATATTAAGCGAACACAGAGCGAAGAAAATGCAATGATGCGGGAATGGTACAAAACTTGGTACGGAACAAATGTGCCTGATACTGCCTCGACGGGGCGTGGCATGGGGGGAGGAATGATGATTAGCGGTGGAATGATGGGCGGTGCGATGGATATCGATACACTTAAATCCGCCAAATCGTTCGACAAAACTTTCATTGAACAAATGATTCCTCATCATCAGATGGCGGTCATGATGGCAAATATGGTTTTGAACGGCTCTGATCGCCCTGAAATTAAAGAACTTGCCAAGAATATTATCACTGCACAAACAAAAGAAATCGAGAGCATGCGCACTTGGTATAGCTCGTGGTATGGGAATTAATTGAATCCCGCCCCCAATTCTCCCAAAACAAAAAGAGGAGCAAATGGAAAATTCCTCCCCAAACCCCTCCTTTTCCATTTGCGACATCCAAATTCAAAAACAAATGAGCCGAAGTTTTGCAAAATCCTTTCCCCAAAAAATAGTTTTT
>Ga0209210_1000745_pt1 | contig 31622 bp, 25 predicted proteins | sample RifGroA1_FD_183991 | JGI IMG/M metagenome (GOLD analysis project Ga0209210, IMG submission 183991) | Contaminated groundwater microbial communities from Rifle, Colorado, USA - Rifle Groundwater A1 (SPAdes) (version 2) | ecosystem: Environmental > Aquatic > Deep subsurface > Groundwater >...
ATTCGGCGTGCATGCAACATGTTCGATCGAAGTTTGGTTTTCCAGGACCAAATTCTTTATCACACGTTCGGTTTTCTTCTTTGTCTAGTGGGGGCGCATTATATCCTTCCCCAATCACTTCACCATCTTTCACAATAACCGTTCCACATTTGTCTTTAAGACATAATGCATTCTTAGCAACTTCGGCTGCTTTATTCATCCACCGAATCGCTTCTTTCTCTTGTTGATTTTTCAGATATTCCATATCCTTATTTTCCATGACATTTTTTATAATTGCTAGCGAGTCCCCAAGTGGAAGTTTGCTTCCATTTGGGGCGAGCGACGCAATTTCAAGCGCTGCTACGCTCCGTGACAGCGCTTATATTTCTTACCACTACCACAATAACAGGGATCATTTCTGCCAATTTCGTGTTGATCATTATCGGGCCTACTGTTCGTGCCAGATGATTCTCGTTCCATAGCCGACTCTCCTTTTTCCAAATCCAATCTGCCCTCTTGGGTTTTAACTTCTTTGGGTTGCTGAACAAAACCAACTTTAAAAATAACGTTTGCGACTTGTACCTTAATACTTTCGGTTAATTGCTGGAATAATCTCTGTGCTTCGATCTTATATTCTACTAGAGGATCTCTCTGTCCATAAGCTCGCAGATTCACCGAATCACGGAGATATTCCATGGTATCAATATGGTCCATCCATAGTTCATCAACAGTGCGTAAGACAACATATTGTTCAAGCTTTCGCATATTATCAGAACCTACTTCCGCCTCGCGTCTTTCATATTTGTCCTTAATATAATTCATCAAAAACTTGGCCACTGCGTCTTGGCCAATCTTACCAATCTCCGCTAACTTAATACTTAAATTGTCATCGGGACCAGCGATGGCTTTAATAGATTCCGCTATCTCTTTAATATTGGGATCGCCCTCAGATGAAAAATGAAAACTAACCAACATTTCAACCTGGCCAAATAAATATTCTTGGACTAGCTCCTTACTTGAATTAGAGAATAGGGCTTCCTTTCTGATTCCATAAATAGCTGTACGGTGCTTATTCATCACATCATCATATTCCAAGACATGCTTTCTCATATCAAAATTATGACCCTCGATCTTAGCCTGTGCCTGCTGAATAGCATTGGATACGAATCTATTTTCAATTACGTCATCTTCGCCAACACCAAGACGATTCATAATTGATTTGAGACGATCACCACCGAATACGCGCGCTAGATCATCTTCGGTTGATACAAAGAACTGCGAAGAGCCCGGATCACCCTGACGGCCAGCGCGACCACGCAACTGATCATCAATACGACGAGCCTCGTGTCTTTCAGTACCGATAACATGCAATCCGCCCGCCTCACGAGCTTTTCGCTGTTCCTCGCTATCTGGTGGATTGCCTCCTAGTATAATATCGACGCCGCGACCGGCCATGTTAGTGGCAACTGTTACCGCGCCAACTTGTCCAGCTTGAGCTATAATTTCAGCTTCTTTCTCGTGATTCTTGGCATTTAAGACTTTATGTGGAATGCCTTCGCGTTCAAGAATAGCCGATAACATTTCGTTTTTTTCAATTGAAACGGTACCCACTAATACTGGCTGACCCTTTTCGTGTCTTTCTTTAATTTCTCTGGCAACGTTTTTGAATTTACCTGCTTCGGTTTTATAAATTTGATCCTGCTGATCCTTACGGATCATGGTCTTATTGGTTGGCACCATAACCACATCTAATCCGTAAACCTTATGGAACTCTTCGGCCGAAGTTATGGCGGTTCCGGTCATACCACCCAACTTGTCATATAGCCTGAAGTAGTTTTGAAAAGTAATTGTTGCCAGCGTGCGCGATTCTTTCTGGACATTGACACTCTCTTTAGCTTCGACGGCCTGATGCAATCCCTCAGACCAACGTCGGCCCGGCATCAATCTGCCAGTAAATTCATCCACAATAACAATCTCATTGTCTTTAACGACATAGTCACGGTCTCGCTTGAATAGCACATTGGCCTTCAAAGCCTGCTCCAGATGATGGACAAAGCGAACTCCGCCCTCATCATAAATATTTTTGATATTTAAGGTTTTCTCAACTTTTTCAATACCCTTTTCTGTTATGCTTACCGCTTTTAGTTTTTCATCAACATTATAATCTTCATTCTCGACTAGATTTGGCACCACTCGTGAAAAAGTTTTGTATAGATCGCCCGAATCTTGATCAGGGGCAGAAATAATTAATGGCGTTCGGGCCTCATCTATCAAAATAGAATCTACCTCATCCACGATCGCATAATTATGATATGGCCTCTGAGCCATTTGATCTACACTATAAGCCATGTTGTCACGCAAATAATCAAAACCATATTCATTGTTAGTACCATAAGTGATATCAGCAAGATAGGCTTCTCTTCTGGTGACCGGGCGCATAAACTCATGAATGACTTTAAATGATCCCAATTCATCTCTCTTCTCATCTAATTCTTCTAACTTATTAGTATGTGTTGAGTCGTACAAGAAACTTGAATCGTGATTAATACAACCTATGGTCAATCCAAGGGCATCATATATTTGTCCCATCCAAGTCGAATGAAGTCGCACTAGGTAGTCGTTGACTGAAACTAAGTGTACGCCTCTACCGGTCAAGGCATTTAAATATATAGGAAAGGTGGCAACTAATGTCTTGCCTTCTCCAGTTCTCATCTCGGCAATGCCACCTCGATGAAGGATAATACCGCCCATGAGCTGGACATCGAAGGCTCTCTGCTTAAGCGTTCTCTTCGCGGCTTCTCGGACTAAGGCAAACGCTTCCGGCAGGATGTCATCAAGTGTCTCGCCTGCCGTCAGTCGTTTTTTGAACTCATCTGTCTTGTCTTTCATTTGAAAATCCGAAAGCTGCTCGTATTCTTTCTCCAAGCTGTTAATCTTCTGGACAATCGGCATAAGCTCTTTTATATACCGATCATTCGCGTCTCCGAATATTTTTGATAAAAAACTCATTTATTCTTTTGATTGACGAGCTCGATCTTTTTTCTTTTCTTTAAATTTTTTTATCTCTACTTGTAACGCATCTTTGACCTTTGTAATAGCGATTCTAATATCGCTATCATCTGCCTCAGCTCTAACTAATTTCCCGTCAATATTTAGATTGCCCTCAGCGTGATAAACATCGCCATTACGGTGATGCTTAGTCGTACGAGCAATCTCAACTTTTACTTTAATAATCTCGTCCGATCTGAACAGTTTAGCTAGACCACCGATTTTATTATCGATAAATACGCCAATTGGATTGGTTAATTCTAAATTTTTGGCAAATATATCAATTTTCATGACGATTACAGGCTAGCATTTTTTACATAGGTTTTAAAGCCCTATTTAATAATTTGCGTGCCCGTTTTATAGTAATTGAATTCGCCGTCATTTACTGTAAAAATAGCATTCCAGTCTCGACCAGATTGGGTAAAATATTCACCAGACATATTGAGCCAATGCTTAGTCCCATCTGGCCAGATTGAGTAGACCCTTTTATCACCAAATGATTTGACGTAATTAGCCGATATATAGGAATCAAAAATATTTCCGGGTAGAGCGATGACTTTTTCTGGATTAAGATGTCCATAAAGCTTAATCACTTCAGGACTTAGATATCTCTTGTACTTACCCTCAACTACATACATCTCCGGTTCGTTCGGACGCTTAATTAAATCTCCGTCTTTAATCGTACTTAAAAAATTCATTTCCTTATTTTCCATAATACGCTGAATGGTTACACCTAAAGTCAACGGCCGTGTCTGTTTGTTAATCGGCATCAAAACAAAATAGCTCAAACCACCAGGATTAGAAATATATGATTCATTCATGAGTAAGCCCACCCTCCCAAGATTATCCAAATACATAACGTCAAAGCTAGGATCAGAAAAATCAATTTTAATAGAATTGGTGGGATTTAGCTGGACATAATACTTATGCCAACTAGGCTGCCACGGTTCTAGGGTATACGAAAAAATTGTATTAACTAGGTCCAAATTGATTGTACTCGTAGGTGGGCTTACTTTAATATTCACGAGGGCTGGATTTACATATCCGTAGGCGCTATTACTTGTTGTGTCGTTATAAACATTAGCTACCAACCATTTCTGAAAAACACCGGCAAATGTTTCATTAATGCCATGGTTGATAAGATATTGATTGATTGAATTGATCCCAACGCTTGGCATTTTTAGGGTTTCAGATAATATACCTGATCCGTATTGATCGACTAGATATCTCCCAAACATTGCAACTTCGGCATAGTCATAGGGAGTATTGGGCCATTCCGTCAGGCTATCTGTCGGTTTTTCTAAAAATGTCTGAATACGACTATTGAGACCAGCCTGGGAATCAGAGTCATATCCTATAATCGCTGATGTATATTCCGACCTCAATTCATTTAGCCAAGTATCTTCTTCAATGCTTCTAATCAATTCTTTTTGATTATACGAGATTAGATGTTGAAGTTCGTGAGCAATAAAAGTCTTTTCATAATTATTCTCCATGGCAGAAGCAGAGACTACAATCATTTCCCGCTCATTTGAATCAGGTGCTATTGATTTAGGATATAGATTAGAGGAATAAAAATATCCCCCATTATCTTTAGCAAGATCTTCAAGTAAAATCGTTATGCGTGGATCATTGTCCACGCCAGGCCTTGGTTCTGATCCCCAAAAGGCAGTTTCTTTGGGATAAATATTATTATCAAACTCGACAGAAATAGAATTCAGACGTTCAATAAAATGTTTTTTTGAATATTCAGACAATGAATCCCAATAAGTGTCGTCGACGTAATAATAAGCATTGTCACCGATTTTCAGCAAAGTAGCCGAAATTGTGGTTCGAGCCGAACTGTCATAAATTTTCTCAGTATTAAAGTTAACCTTATCGCCAAGATTATCAGCATAAACAATTGAGCCAAACGCAAGAAACAAGATTACAAATATTGTCGAGATAAGATGTGCTTTGATTTTAGTCATTATGTGCTAATTATACAGTTTTTCGGCGAAAATACTAAATAAATTTCTAAATTGACAATATTATCCTGAGCTTATATAATAGTATTACTATGCTTAAGAAATTAGCTCTACTGATTGGCGATATTGCCGTGCTCTATGGCTCTTTGGCCGTAACCATCTATATTAGATACGGCAATGAATTTGATTCACAGTTCCAAATGCATCTAATACCATTTTCTCTTATATTTGTATTGTGGTTGATCATATTTTACATATCTAATTTTTACGAAATACAGAATTTAAAAAATGGAGCTTCATTTTTTGGATCATTTTTTTATACGTCATTTGTAGCATTACTTCTTTCAATAACTTTCTTCTACGTAATTCCCCTATACGGGATTACACCTAAAACTAATCTTTTAATATTTGCTTTGGCATTTTCAGTTTTAGGTTTCCTAGTACGCTTTCTATTTAATAAACTGTTTGAAAGCACCTTTATTAAGCCCCTAATTATCGTTGGTCTTAATACTCAATCTCTCGAATTAGCTCGTTTTATTAGATCGAATCCTCAGCTTGGTTATAAACTTAGCCATGTAGTTGATCTAGATCTACTCACGGATAAGATTAAAGATGAGTTTGAAGAATATGGGATAGTTCAGGGTATAGAGAGCTTGAAAGGAATAATAGAAAAAGAGGACGTAAATTCGATAGTATTAAGTCCGGAAGTTTATAAGATACCAAAAATCATTAATTTCTTTTATCACTCGCTAAATCATAAAATTACTTTTTACGATTTATCGAGTTTCTATGAGCGTACTACTGGAATGATTCCTCTGGGCGCGATTAATCAAGTATGGTTTTTAGAAAATTTGTCAGAAGGTAGTAAGCGTGGCTATGAAGTAGCCAAAAGACTTATAGATATCGTGCTGTCATTGATTATCGGCAGCATCTCTCTGATTTTCTATCCATTTATTATGTTGGCCATCAAGTTCAGTTCGAGAGGAACTATATTTTACAGACAAAAAAGAGTCGGCCGTTATGATAGGCCTTTTCAAATTATAAAATTTAGAACTATGATCGCTAACGCCGAGAAAGATGGAGCAGTTTGGGCACGCGAGAACGACACGCGTATTACAAAACTTGGTAATTTCTTGCGTAAAACTAGAATTGACGAACTACCTCAAGTCTGGAATATATTAAAAGGCGAGATGTCTTTCGTTGGACCGCGGGCCGAAAGACCAGAATTCCACAATCAGCTTCAAGATAGCGTTCCATTTTTTCAGGAAAGATATCTTATTAAACCTGGACTTACTGGCTGGGCACAAATTAACTTTCATTATGGAGCATCAATAAATGATACGGCTGAGAAGCTTAAATACGATCTCTATTACATTAAAAACCGCTCTATAGCTCTAGATATAGGTATAATACTTAAGACTATTCGTATTGCTGCTCAGCAGGGGGGTCGTTAATTACCACTGACGACCGAGACTTTGAACAAAGATTCTTGCCTCGGCTTCAAACTTAGGATCGATCCTCGTCGCTGTCTTCGCACTTTCAATCGCCTTGTCAATTTGGCCTATTCTTGAATAGGCCACCGCTGCCGAAGCCCAATATTGGGCATTGTCAGGACTGATTTTTGTTAATTCTTCAATAGCCCACGCAACCCGATCGTTATTTTTAACATCTAGGAATATTTGTACAATTCTCAGATAATCCGACTCTGAGATTGAAAATCCCAGCTTAAGAGCTTTCTCCGCTAAATCGGCCGCACCTTCCTTATCACTCAGTTGATATTTGACTGAGGCTAGATACCAGAGCGATGTTCCCACATTAGGATTTAATTCTACGGCCTTGGCGAAATATTCCTGGGCCTTGAGATAATCTTTTTTATTAAGATAAGCCTGACCAACTTCATAATAAGTTCTGACAAAAGTTGGAGATATTTCTAAGGCTCTGAGTGAATGGGCCAGAGCCTGATCATTGTAGGGAGATTTTGCGTCAGATTTACCAAGTGTTATATAAAGTCTAGACAAATATAATTCTGGTAAATAATCTTGCGGAAAGTCCTCTACATTTTTTTGCACCTCACCAATGGTATATCCCAAGGCCTCTTCGTATCCATCAATATAACTGGCCCTAGGAATAGTGTCCAAAATAAACTGAGCTATTTTATTTCTGTATTCATATTTACCTGGTACGCCATAGGCGATTGATTCTTTAAACTTTTTGATAGCCTCATCGAAATATTTTTGAATCCGGGTTTTGTCATTAATAGAAGTTAAACTAGTATTCTGGACACCCCAACCAGCAATTATACCTCTAGTATTGGCATAATTTGCATAGGTCGGAATGACATTCGTTTTATAGATCAGAATCAACGTTGAAATACTTAAGACAATCGCTATAAAGCCAAAAATAATCTTATTAGGTTTCTTATAATTACGGATCGATTCAATATCAGTATTACCAACTAAAGATACGAAGCCTAAAATAGAGAAGAACGTTATAAAATTTGCCGAGGTATCAAAGATAAAACAATTATGGATTATATATGCTACAAAAATCGAAATTAGTCCTATTATAACTGGCCTATCTTCAGTCTCTGTTTTAAGTTTGGTCCAAAGTTTTCTTAAAGAAAACCAAAATATACTTAAATAACCCAGTAAACCAATCAATCCCATGGTAACTAAAACTTCAACAAACATATTATGAGCCCTGTCGAACATAGTTTCTGATCCCGGGCCAGTATAGAAATTGGGATTAAAATGTTTAGAAAACGGAATGTTAAAATTCTCTGGCCCCCAACCGATAATAATTGTTTTTAAGCTATCATTCCAACCATTTATACCCGCCGCCCAAGTCCAAAAACGTGTTTTTACGGTAAAATTATTAGGAGAGAAGTTCGTTATTCTTTCTAGATAACCAGTTTTTATTACACCCGAACCCCTTAATAGTACTGCCAAAACTATAAACACGAAAAAAGTTGAGATTAAACTAAGGAGCACCTTCTTAGCCATTTTTGAATTGGAAGTCCACGCATATAGGCCTGCATATAATAGTATGCCCGCACCAAGAGCAAGGATAGAACCTCTAACCGCGGTCATCATTACGGCTATACCACATAAAATGATGGCTGAGCCAAATAATTGTTTTTCACGCATGCTGATCTCCTTTCTGACAAACATCGTCAAGGATAAGAACGTAATCAAAAGCTGATAACCAGCGAATAAGGCAGCATTACCCACTGTTCCAAATATTCTAACTCTGCCCTGTCCACCTACGAAAAAATCCGAACTAGTTTTCTGCCCAAATCCGTATAATGCCGACAATATCCCAGCGCCAGCCATTAATTTAAATAAAAATATCCAATCTTTCCTCTCTCTAAAAATCGAAGTTAAAATAATAAAGTAAATAAAGTAATGCCAGAATGTCCAGAGGCCACCCATCCTTTCAAGCGTACCCCAAAAACTCTGGTAAGCATGCACACTAGTTATGGTTGCCAGAGTAAAGGCTAGAGCAAAAGCAAGAAACCCCCAGGTAATTTTATTAAATCTCGGAAGATACGATCGATTTTGCCAAATCAATAGTATATAAACTACCAGCATTATTTCTACAATACTTCTAAAAATAATTACCTTTCCGAAATGGAAAGGCGAATTATATTGCGAGAATATAATTAATGGCACAAAGGCTACCATGTACAAGCTTGCCTTTAATATTTTTACTAAAAATTTTTCTGTTTGCATGGATTAAAGATTAACAAAAACAAAGCTTTTGTTCAATTTTGAATTTTTAATTTTGATATTGCCCAAAATTCAGGATCTCGAACTTAGATACCTATACAGATATATAAACGAAACTAAATGAGAAATCGCAAACCATGCCGTTACCATCACAACTCCTCCCCAGATCCCATAATGTTTAAGTAGATACAGTCCCATAGGCACTCCTATCGCTAGAACAACCGTATTTATCAAAATTGACACCTTGACCTTATTAATTGCTCGCCACATGGGTCCAAGACCAATACCAAGACCATTAAACACTCCGTAAATAATGAAACCATAGACATACTTTACGCTAGGCATAAAACTCTCACCGTATAAAATCTTAAAAGCTATTGGGGAAATAATTGCGGCGCAGACTACCAAGAACGCAGAGAATAGAATCGAATAAAAAGTTACGTTCAAAAAACTTGATCTCATTTTGGATAAACTTTCTTCGCGTAATCTTGGAAATTCAATATTAAGCATGACCGAAACTGGTCCCAATAAGCTTAGAGCTAGATTGGTAAATCCAAAAGGTATTTTGTAAAACGCAACGTCACTTGAAATAAAATATATACCTGCCATGGAGATTGGAAGAAAAGAGAACAGGGTCGCCATATTCCTATCTAGCGCCACCCAGAAACTATATCTAATGAATCTCTTCCAGCTAACCGCAATTGCACTGCGAATAACCTGACCTAATTTGGGAAACAGACTATCTGCCGACAAAAGCCTATTCCATGAAAAGCCAACAATAGAAAAGATAATTATTGCGCCAACAAGATGCCCTATAGCCGCACCCAGTATCTTATACCCAGAAAAAACCAACAAAAGCGACAGTCCCCAACGTACGAGTAAATCGAGAAATATAAAGAAAGTTGCCACACCAATCTTTCTCTCAGCCTGAAATGCCACTTGAGATACCGAGAAAAGAAGGTTAGAGATAATTGAAGCCATGATAACAATTGCGGCAAATAGGCCGATATCATATCGATGATAAAGAAGATTGGAGAGTAAGGGTAACGAAATTAAAACTAGCATTACAACAATGCCTATAATGGAAGCTATTTTAAGTAAGAACCCCAGGGCATCTGCTATTGTTTCCTTATCGCCCCTAGCATAGGCGCCAGCCACAATACTGGTTATCCCATCCCCCACGCCCGTAGCCATAAAAATACCGAACAATGACGCTAGACTAAATGCCAATGCGTATATACCAAAAAGCTCAGGTTGTAATATCCGCGCGATACATATTCCCGCCACAGCCTGAGTCAGAGTACCCAAAATACTCCCCATCTGCAGAGTTATTACATTTTTAAAAAAGACTCCCTTGACCATATCTTGTATTTTGATCACGATCTTTTCAGCCTCAATTAGCATACGCGACATATGTGTGAATATTACTACAAATGTGCGAGTTGTAAAAATATATATTAGGTAGTAACATTTATGTCAAATACGACTAAATGAACTTAAATGTCTAAGAACAATAAGACTGCCATTATAACTGGTATAACCGGTCAAGACGGGTCCTATCTGACCGAGATTCTGATAAACAAGGGCTACGTCGTTCATGGTATTGTCCGCAGGTCTTCTTCTTTCAATACATCACGGATCGATCACCTTTATCAGGGTCCGCATAAAAAGAACGAGAATCTTTTTCTTCACTACGGTGACCTCGCCGATGCCGAGGTTATCAGGAGATTAGTATACAAAATAAGACCCAACGAAATATATAATCTCGGGGCTCAATCACATGTTCGAATTTCTTTTGATATTCCGGAATATACCGCTAACATTACCGGACTTGGAAATTTAAGAATTCTCGAAGCTATCAAGGACTATCAACACGATACTGGCCAGAAGATAAAATTTTACCAGGCATCCAGCTCAGAGATGTTTGGCGCCACGCCACCGCCTCAAAACGAGTCTACGCTCTTTCATCCTCAAAGCCCCTATGGTTGCTCTAAGGTGTTCGCATATCATATGACTAGGATGTACCGAGAAGCCTATGAAATCTTCGCCGTTAACGGCATCTTGTTTAATCATGAGAGCCCACGACGCGGAGAAAACTTTGTTACACGAAAGATCACTCGAGGAATCGCTAGAATAAAAGCTGGCCTTGAGAGAAAAATATATCTAGGTAATCTCGATGCTAAACGCGACTGGGGCTATGCCCCAGAATACATGGAAGCAGCCTGGCTCATGATGCAGCAATCCAAACCAGACGATTATGTTATTGGCACTGGAGAAAGCCATTCAATTAAAGATTTTCTTAAGATTGCCTTCAAAGAAGCAGGTCTTGGCGACTACAAAAAATACGTCGAGATTGACCCACAATACTATCGACCAGCCGAAGTTCATGGGCTCAGAGCTGATATAAGCAAAGCTAAGAAAAAGCTTGGCTGGAAACCCAAAACCAAATTTGCCGGATTAGTCAAAATTATGGTTGATTATGATATTCAGAATCTAAAAAATGATTAATCTGAAAAATAAGAAAATAGTTGTAACTGGTGGCGCGGGTTTTTTGGGTTCTTATGTTATCAAAGAGTTATTGAGACAAGGTGCTCAACACAAGAATATATTCATACCAAGATCTTCTAGGTGTGACCTAACAAAGTGGCAGAATTGCGTTGATACGGTTAAAAATCAGGATATTGTAATTCATCTTGCTGGCAAAGTCGGCGGGATCGGCTTAAATAGAGAAAAACCCGGAGAGCTCTTTTATGACAACTTGATGATGGGTGTTCAATTAATCGAGGCAGCTAGACAGGCAGGGATCGAGAAGTTCGTAGCCATCGGTACCGTATGTGCCTATCCCAAGCATACACCCGTACCGTTCAAAGAAAATGATTTGTGGAATGGTTATCCCGAAGAAACAAATGCTCCCTACGGCTTGGCCAAAAAAATGCTTCTAGTTCAAGCGCAGGCATACCGCCAGCAATACGACTTTAATGTCATCTATCTTTTACCGGTAAATCTTTATGGTCCCGGAGATAATTTTGATCCAGACACGTCCCATGTTATACCAGCTCTTATTAAAAAAGTTGACGACGCAATAATGGAAAAGAAAAACTTCATTGAAGCTTGGGGTACTGGCTCCGCATCAAGAGAATTTCTCTACGTCGAAGATGCCGCTGAAGGCATTGTCCTCGCCACCAAGAAGTATGACGGACAAGAACCGATAAACATCGGTGCAAGTCGCGAGATAACCATAAAAAAGCTTATTGAGACCATCTGCCGACTTATGAACTTTAAGGGCAAAATACTCTGGGACGCATCCAAGCCCGATGGCCAGCCCCGGCGCATGCTCGATACAAGCAAGGCCGAAAAAGAATTTGGGTTCAAGGCGGTAACAAGCTTTGAGGAAGGATTAAAAAAGACCATTGATTGGTATCTGGGAACCCGCTAATAAGCGGGTTTTATTATCCACCTTGTTGTTGAATTGTTGTTGAAATCTTTTGATACCTTTTGATTAATTTGTTATATTCCACGGTAAGAGTTCTGTTAATCCCCAAGAAGCCCACACCCTATCAAAAATCACCATAAATGCCACTGAACATTCACCGAGAGTGGATATAATTAAAACTAGAAAATAAAAATAAAGAAATGGTAATTATTATACGGCCCAAAAAAAGAGTCACCTGGAATGATATAAAAGAAATTTGGCAATACAGAGAACTCCTATATTTCTTTACCTGGCGTGATATTAAAGTCAAATACAAACAAACTGCCATCGGAATAACTTGGGCCGTGTTCCAGCCATTTATGTCCATGGTCGTTTTTAGTATCCTATTCGGCCATTTTGGGAAAATCCCATCAGATGGTGTGCCCTACCCTATATTTGTTTTCATTGGGCTTCTGCTCTGGCAATTCTTTACTTCATCATTAACCAATGCCTCTAGTAGTCTTATTAGTAATCAAAGCATCGTCACTAAGGTTTATTTCCCCAGATTGGTATTGCCGATTGCCTCAACCTTGACGAATTTTGTTGATTTTATAATATCTTCTTTTATACTTATTTGTCTAATGATCTACTATCAGTTTTTGCCCAACCTTACTGGCCTATTTATTTTACCGCTTCTGCTAACAATAACATTTATGATCGCAGTTGGTTCAGGTATGATCTTGGCATCGATTAACGTTAAATATCGCGACGTTCGCTATGCCCTTCCATACTTTATGCAAATGTTGCTTTTCGTAACCCCAGTAATCTATCCTCCAAGTATCGCCGGAAAATATTCATGGATACTAGCCATAAATCCGATGACTGGAGTAATTAAAGCTGCGAGATCGGCCATACTCGGTACTACACCGACAAATTGGCTACTTTTAGCAATTTCGGCCATTGCTGGAATTTTATTGATATTAATTGGCGTTATATTCTTTAAAAAAACAGAGCGTTTTTTCGCGGATGTAATCTAAAACTATGGATCCTATTATCGAATCTAAAAATATTTCAAAGAAATATAATATCAACCACCAGCGAGGAGGCTATATTTCGTTACGCGAAGTTTTAACAAATGCATTGAAAAATCCTCTCAGATTCTTAAAGAAAAAAGTTGCTAGGGCATTTAGCACAAAGGAGGAATTTTGGGCTTTGCGAGATATTAATTTTAAAGTCAAAAAAGGAGAAGCCGTTGGTATTATCGGCCCAAATGGTGCTGGTAAGTCCACTTTGCTTAAAGTATTAAGCCAGATAACACCGCCCACAACTGGAGAGATAAAAATCCATGGCCGGATTGCCTCATTACTTGAGGTTGGTACCGGTTTTCATCCAGAATTAACTGGCAGAGAAAATATATTTTTAAATGGGGCGATTTTAGGAATGCCAAAAATTGAAATAGTCCGAAAATTTGATGATATTGTTAGCTTCTCGGGCATAGAAAAATTTTTAGACACACCCCTTAAACATTATTCTTCGGGTATGCAAGTACGCTTGGCTTTTGCCGTAGCCGCACACATGGAACCAGATATCTTACTTATTGATGAAGTTCTTGCAGTCGGCGATGCTGAGTTTCAAAAAAAATGTCTGGCTAAGATGCATGAGATTATCAAAAAAGAAGGTAGAACAATTCTATTCGTCAGTCACAATTTGCAAGCGATAAATCAACTATGTCACAGGTCTATCCTTTTGAAAAACGGCAAGATAGTAAAGGACGGATCGACTCAAGAGATTTTATCCGAATACGCGAATATGAACAATGCGGGTGGTGATGAACACGGTGATCTAACTAGCTCTAGAATTAGGCCACGCATCGGAGAGATGGATACCGACTTTAGTTGGATTAAAATAAAAGTCTTAAATTCAAAAGGTGAAGAGTCTAATAATATACTCTTTCACGATCCTTTCGAGATTATTTTTAGTGGCGAGGCCATAAAAGATTGCCCACACACCGTAATTGCCCTAGGATTACGGGTAAAATCAAAAGCTGAGAATGATTACATATTCATGAAAACACAAGTCGCCGATGACTTCTCCGACTACATTAAAAAGGGTATGAATGAATTTCGGGTAAAATTTGATATTAATATTTTAGCACCGAAAATTTATGAGGTAGCAATTTGCGCAGATGGTCCTAAAGTTTTCGATTGGATACCGATTGCCACTGAGCTCAATATATTAAACCTGGGAGTCCAATCTGACGTTTCATGGAGAGTGAACCACCAATCTGGTGATTTGGACTATCCGTGTACGTGGTCAATCAATCAACCATTGAGTAAAATATGATTATATCGCGAACCCCATTTCGAATATCTTTCTTTGGAGGAGGCACTGACTATCCTGCCTGGTACAAAAAAAATGGTGGAGCAGTTTTGTCTACGACGATTAATAAATATTGCTATTTGAGTTGCAGAGTCCTTCCGCCTTTTTTTAAATACAAACACAGAATTGTCTATTCTAAACAAGAAATGATTAATAAAATATCTGAGATTAACCATCCATCGGTAAGAGAAACGGTTAATTTCTTCAATTATAAAGATGGTCTTGAGATTCATCATCAGGCAGACCTCCCGGCAAGGTCAGGATTAGGCTCAAGTTCAGCCTTCACTGTTGGATTGATCAATGCCCTTGGAGGACTTGGAGGAGAAATAAGAACTAAGCGTCAGCTTGCCCTTGACGCGATACATATTGAACAAAATTTAATCAAAGAAAATGTTGGCTCCCAGGACCAAACTGCGGCAGCTTTTGGAGGATTTAATAAAATTGAATTCGGTGGTCCAAATGAGATAGCTGTTCAACCAATAACCCTTAGCGAACAAAAACTGAATGAATTCCAGAATAAACTAATGCTTTTCTTCACTGATTTTTCAAGGGATGCCTCAATGATTGCCAAAAACTGGATCAAGAATACCCCCGAAAACAAAGAAAATCTATCTGCAATGAATGCTATGGTTGATAAGAGTATTGGTATACTAACAGGGAAAAAAAACATGGACGATTTTGGAAGAATGCTCGACGAATCATGGAAAATAAAACGAAAATTAGCCAATGGCATCACAAATTCTGAGATAGACGAGATCTATAAGACTGGGATTAGAGCTGGTGCAATTGGCGGAAAACTCCTTGGTGCTGGTGGTGGTGGATTTATGTTATTTTACGCCGATGCCGAAGCCCAGCCAAAAATTAAAGAAAAATTGAAAAAGTTTCTTCACGTACCATTTCGTTTCGAATATCTTGGTAGTCAAATAATTTACTACTCTTCGCCCTAGGACTATTGACGAGGTGTGCCTATAAATTGACACGCTATATATTTCATATTATCTTTATAGCGCTTATTTTTGCACCTTAACATCTAGGAGGAGCACGGATGATCCCAGAGAGCATTGACACAGAAGGGATCTTGGAAATATTCAGAAAGATATGTCTTATTAGATACTTTGAGTTAAATCTAAAGAAAATCTATGATGCCGGACTTATGCCAAAGATACCCATCTATCTATCGGTCGGCCAGGAAACAATTGCTGCATCCCTTTCAATGATTTACAAAGGAGCCTCTCTATTCGGTCAACATCGAGGTCATGGTATATATTTAGCGTTTGGTGGAGACCCCACGAAATTAATTGACGAACTTCTTGGTCTACCTACAGGCTGTGCTGGTGGTATGGGTGGATCAGCATCTATCCAATGTCCGGAAATTAAAATGTTTGGACATGATGGACTAATGGGTACACAAGTTCCCATAGGAGTCGGCTATGCCATAGGGACCGGCCAGACAACAATTACTTTTATGGGAGACGCCAGTGCCGAAGAAGGATATGTTCTAGGAGCTATCGGCTATGCGGCCACAAAAAAGGCTCCAATTTTATTTGTTGTTTGTGACAATGGTCTATCTATTCTTACCAAGAAAGATGTGCGTCGTAACTGGAACATGGCCGATCATGCTGGCTTTGGGATAGCGACTATGGATATAACTGATGATCCATGGGAAATTATACGCACTGGAAAGTTCTTCAAAAACCAATTACCTGCCCTTATAAATATCCAAACTAATAGAGAATTATGGCATGCTGGAACTGGCAGAGATGGTCAGCCCAACGAATTTAATAGGTTCAATATAACCAAGAATGAAATAGCAATGGCAGGCTTGGGAACCGAGGCAGATACGATAGAAAGGGAAATGGAAATATCAATTGAGGCATTATGGAACCAAAGGTTAAAGCTGGCCGGGAGGTTATAATGACAGTTGCTGAAACGATCAGGGAAATTACCAAGAAACACCTACAAAGTGGAGGTGTTGCTCTTGGTCAATGCCTAACTGCCGTTGGCTGGGTCGGAGGGACAGTACCCGAACTCACAGAACAGGATGGGCTCATAGAACTTTCTATGGATGATACTGCCGGCGGAGGTATTGCTGTTGGACTTGCTCTTGCTGGAAGAAGGCCGATATATATAGTTCGTTATCAGGGTTTCCAGTGGTTCAATGCGGCAATGATCGTAAATTACGCTGCCAAGTCAAAAGACATGTGGGGAATACCCTGTCCAGTATTCGTACGATCAGTCGCAATGGAAGGTTCTATCGGACCAGTAGCTAGCTCGAGTCATCATGGGATGTTTACTAGGATGCCCGGAATAGAAGTTGTGGCCCCAATGACACCCGCTGAATATGTTTCAACGTGGGAGTATTTTATGGATCATGACGTTCCAATATATGTCAGTGAACATCGAAGAAGTTTTCCAATTAATTATGAATTACCCAATATAATCAGGTCTAAGGCCGACATTACCCTATTTCCGATATCAGTCGGGAGATTAAATGCACTTGAAGCGGTTAAAGAGCTAGAAAAAGAAGGTATCATGTGTAATCTAATCCATATTGTCAGATTAAAGCCATTTGTACCTTCCGATTATATGCTCAGGGCGTTAGCCAATTCGATCCATGGAGGGATTGTCATCGATACGGATTTTGAGAATGGTGTGTCGAAATGTATTGCCCATGACATGATGTTAGCCAGTGATAAGAAAGTATGCATATTGGGCCTGAAAGAAAGGGCCGCTGGATTTGCGCCACACCTTGACAATTTACCACCCTCACCAAAAGAAATAATCATAAAAGTAAAAGAACTACTAAAGGATAACCGCCAATAATGGCGGTTTTTATTTTACAATGCACATTCGATCTGCTACTATTTTCTCATGCAAAAGAACAATATAAATCTAAAAGCTGTTGTTATTACGGCAGAAGGATTCGAAGACGAAGAAGTAATTTATCCAGTCATAAGACTAAAAGAGGCTGGTTTTGAGATTCACATCGCTACTAAAGATAAAAAGATGGTTTTGGGTAGGTTGAACTTCCCACTAGAATTATTGGTCAAATATTATGCTACTCTAGTCGACGCCAGGCAGCTCAATTCAAAAGATTACGATATGGTCTTAATACCTGGAGGATTTGAAGCACCCGATAGAATGAGACAGGTACCTGAGATACTAGAATTTATAAAACAGATGCATAAGTTAAAAAAAGTAGTCTCAGCTTTTTGTCATGGCCCGTGGGTATTAATATCGGCTGGCATTTTAAAAGGAAAAAGAGCAACGTGTTATGGCGGGATAATTGACGACCTTAGGAACGCCGGCGCTAAATATGTAGATCGGGCTGTCGTTGTCGATGGCAATATCATTACGGCTAGTCACCCAAGAGATGTTGGAGATTTAATGAAGGCCATATTGTCTAAATTCAAGTTGTCAATATAACATCTAAAGATCGTGACAATAAGGAGCATAAAATCAACAATTCTTGATAGAAAATATTTATCGCTGCGATCGATTGAGGCGGCTCTTATTAATATTGATTTTTCAAAGATGGTTGTCAATAAGCCATGGGGATACGAATATCTCTTGGCCAATACTCCCCTAGTAGAGATCTGGCATCTTTCTCTTGATTTTCACAAATCAACCTCTATGCATTGCCATCCTAACAAAAAAACGGCGCTTGTCGTATTAGATGGCAAGGCACGATTCTCTTCGTTAAGCAGATCGATAGAATTGAAACCTTTAGACGCCATTACCATAGGTCCTGGTGTTTTTCATTCAACACAATGCACATCTAAGAGTGGATTAAAAATGCTTGAGATCGAGACTCCTCCTATGAAGCATGATTTGATAAGACTCGAGGATAGATATGGTAGAGCTAACGCAGGGTATGAGGGTATTGATCAAATGAGAGTTGCCAACGCATCTTATGCTAGATTCAACAATAATGAACCCTGCTTAATCAATAATTTCTGCAATAATAACATCTCAATATCGTTTGTAGAAGAAGTCAGTGACCTAAGGGATGGATTACTTAAAAACATAGACACGGCTATTTTAATAAATGGATTCATAAAATCCCGTCGGGGAGAAATTAAATATTCCATAGGTGACGTAATTCCAATAAAAGACATAAGAAATGATAAATATGCGTTTAAGAACATCTCGCTCTTATCAATCCAAAAGAACGAAAGATAAGACAATAATTTTCGATTTTGATGGTGTATTGGCCGATTCATTTGAAATGTTTTACTCGTTAATTAGCCAGTCGATGTATTTCGCTGGCCTTACTATTTCTCGCGCCCAGTATCGCAATTTATTTCTAGGAAATATCCATGAGGAATTTATAAAATTCCTAAAGACTGAAGAGAAATATAAATTATTTACCGATTTTAGATCTAACAATTATGACAGACACTATGCTCGCACCAAACTGTTCGATGAAGTTGTTAATTTTTTACAACAAATCAAAGAAAGTTATTTTATCGCTATCGCCTCCTCCGGAAAAAGAGATGCCATCGTAAAACTACTACAAAAAAATCGTATAAAACATTATTTCGATTTAATCTGTGCAACAGACAAAATGACCAAAGAAAATATGCTTATGGATATAATTTCCAAATCTGGAAATAATTCTAGAGAAACGATCATGGTCACCGACACTGTTGGCGACCTAGTAGTCGCCAAGAAAATAGGCATTAAAACTGTAGCTGTAACTTGGGGATTTCATTCGGCAAAAACATTAAAATCCGCCAAACCTGATTACATTGCTAGAAACTTTAAAATACTGCGCAAACAGCTCGAGATCATTTAACATAACGCGAAGCGAAGAATAAATAGGATCCACATGATTTATTTAAAAAGCTACCATTCGGTAGCTTCTATACTAGTAGCCCCCTAAACAAGGGGATTAATGTCGTCAAAGGGAAAAGTGTTTTTGTTTATCTCAGAAGAAGATAAGTTACTCCTCTTCAAGCGCCTCGATAATTCGAAATAATTATCAATTATCTGGTCGTTTGTTAGGCTTCTTCCCCAAGGTGTATTTTGATTATATTCAAAAGTTAACTCTGGACGATTTTCATCGAGTCCATGAATGTGCATCGTATTAGACCAATCAGACGTGATATTTTTTATCCCAAACTTAGATGGATTACGATATACTTCTGTCCCTGGCCTAACAGTAAATAAAGATAAGTGAACCAGATCCGGTTGAGTCTCTTCTATAAAGTCCCAAGTTAGATCAACTATATTCTCAGGTTCTCCCGGTAAACCTATAATCAAATAAAGTTTAGCCTCTATGTCATTAGCCTTTAACAATGAGATGGTATCTCTTGCTCTCTGAACATTAATACGCTTGTTTATAATATCTAGGGATGGTTGCCAGACACTTTCCATTCCCATTCCCAAAGATAAACAACCCGACTGCCTAGCAAGAATGGCTATCTCGGGAGTAATTCCATCAACACGACATTGGCCGCGCCATACTATTCCAGTTCGACCTATTGCTTCAAGTTCTTGAATTGCCGTTAATCGCTTTAATGGAAATACTATCTCGTCTACTAGTACTATTCCCTGTATACCATAATCGTGCTTAAGATATTCAATTTCTGCTTCAATCAACTTCGGATCTCTAAAGCGTATTCCTGGTGTCTCATCCCTATCTGTTGATAGGGCACAAAAGTGACAACTATAAGGACAGCCGCGACTAAAAATAGTATTCGCAGAAATCAGCCTATCAAACCCCGATTTATTTCTTAATGTCATCATTCTGCGACGGGTTGTGGCACTCTTGGACAGAAATTTACGGCTAACGTAAGGATACTTATTTATATCAATAACCTCAAAATCTCGGTATATTGTCTGAAGATTATTATCTCTAAAATCATCTATGGCTCTAACAATGGATCTCTCGCCCTCGCCGATCACTAATGAATCAAAAATAAGCAATGATTCATTTGGAAACTCACTGGCATGGGGTCCACCAGCAATATGAACCGCCTTCGGGTATTGTCTCCTTAGCATCCTAACTAGCGCTATCTGCTCATTAATATCTAGGGTGTAGACTGAGTGAAGATAAATATCACATTCATCAATATGATAAAGGGAGAATTCTCTCATTATTCCTCTTAAATCAATAAGACTCAGCTCTAGCTTGTCTCCAAAGTGTTCTTCTAAAACCGTCAGCAGTTGTAGATGAGTAAATGGATCACCTCGAAATGGATCATTAAGATAATGGCTACTTGGCAAAATAAAACCTATTTTAATCAAGGTCCTATCTCCTTAAAGTTTTCAAAAAGCTGTGCTTATTATCAAACAAATATTTAAATTTGTAAACTCCTTAATATGAGATAATTCCATCGCATATCGACTTATCTAACTTATAAAATCCAACTTGACTATGTAATACGACTTCGTTACTATAAGCCCAGGTTCATTGAAAATTAAGAGGAAAAGATGGGTAAAATTAGAAGGTGGCGCAAATTTGGAAAATCTAAAATCTTGGCCGAGAATAACGGTAGAAGATTAGTTGACCAAAGTTATATCAATCCATACAACAATCAAGTTGTAGATTTCACGCTTTTTGATAGTAGTCGCACCTCAGTTATAATTTTCCCATTAACGACTTCCCTTGAAATAATTGTCGCTAGACAATTTCGTCCAGCGATAGGGCAAATAACCCTGGAGTTACCTGGTGGGAATATTGACCCCGAAGATAAAGAATTAGCAGTAACAGCTCAAAGGGAATTACTAGAAGAAACCGGTTATCAAGCAGACAAACTCATTCAGTTACCGGGTAGGTTATGGTTAGATCCTAGTACTTGTACACCTTATATTTATTCATTTTTAGCACTGGACTGTAGAAAAATTAGAATGCCTAAAATTAACGAAAATGAACATCTAGAAACCATGACATTGCCCTTAAAATCCTGGATGAAAATGATATCAAATGGAAAGATATCCGATATGAAAACAGTTGCAATAACTCTATTGGCAATATCGATTTTAGAGGAAAGGGGGAGGTAAAAAAATGGACACTAATCTTTCTGGACGAATAGCCCTAGTTACTGGCTCAAGTAGTGGTCTCGGAAAAGTTATTGCTAGGGCATTGGCAGCTGAAGGAGCATCTGTAATCATTAATGGTCGACAGAATAATAAGGTTGCCGACACAGCTCATGAGATAAAGCGTGATTGTGCCCATAGAATTCAAGCCTATCAATTTGTTTGCGATGCAACTGATCCTAAGTTAGGACAACTTCTGGATGCGAAACTCTCTGAAATCAGTCGATTAGATATTCTGATAAATAATGTTGGCAACATAGAAAGATTTGGAACATTTGAAGATCTTACCGAAGAAGACTGGCAAAGATCATTTGATATTACTTTTATGAGCGCTGTACGATTTATAAAAGCATCTCTCCCTTATCTTAAAAAATCTAGACAAGCAAGAATAATTAATATATCCAGTCTATCAGCTCATCAGCCAAGCTTCACTGGATTAAATCTCCATTATGGCATGGCAAAAGCTGGCATAATTAATCTAACTAAAAATTTGGCCGCAGATTTTGGTAGATATGGGATACTAGTTAACACGATATGCCCCAGTACCCTTCTTGGAGGAGGATGGAAACAAAATATAGAAGATAGAGCGAAACGAGAAAGAATTACAACTAAGCAAGCCGAAGAGTTAATGAGAGAAGAAGAAAATAGAAAATCACCCCTTGGCAAAATGGGGGAATTAAGTGATGTGGCCAATTTAGTAGTCTTTCTGGCTTCGCCCAATGCAAATTTCCTAACTGGTCATTCTTACAATGTCGATGGTGGTATCACAAGATCTATATGCTAAAGATCCTGATCTGTGGGGCTAGTGGATTTATTGGAAGAAATTTATTTGAGATATTATCGCAAAGGCCAGATCTTGATGTCTATGGAACCTACTTAAATAGACGGTTCTCAAAAAACAAAAGACTAAGAAGGGCCGACTTGACCGATCAAGAATGGGCACGAGAAGTAACCAAAGGTATGGATGTCGTAATCAATGCAGCGGCGATAACTGATGGTTCTGGGGCAGTAGCGGCTAATCCAGGAAGATATATTACTAATAATATTCGCATTAATACCAACCTTATAGAAGGCGCGCATGAAAATAATGTTTCCCACTTTATTTTTCTTAGCTGTTCTATACTTTATCCAGCAAATAGTGCTACTCCTCTAAAAGAAACTGACATTGATCTATCTCTGATCCATCCGCGTTATTATACTGGTGCGAGAATGAAATTATTTTCTGAAGATCTGTGCCATTTTTTTAGCAAATTCGGCAGAACACGCTTTACCATCATAAGACACTCCAATAATTATGGCCCATTCGATAAATTCGATACAACCAAGGGCCACGTATTCTCTGCCACAATAGAAAAGATAATGTCCCCTTCAAATGATCGCGTCATTGTTTGGGGAGATGGCCATGAACGTCGAGACTTCCTTCATGTCTTTGACTTGGTTAGCTTCATTGAGATGGCCATAGAACATAAAATCGATGGCTCGTCAGTATTCAATGTGGGATCTGGATACTCATTATCAGTAAGAGAGCTAGTAGAAAAGATGCGCTCCTTAGCAAGTAAAAGTCTGCCCATCCATTATGATTTAACCAAGCAATCGATTGACACAAATATAATTCTAGACACGACAAGGGCTAGAGAGATTCTGGGATGGCAACCGCAGATTGGTATTGACGAAGGTATACAACAAACCATTAATTGGTACCAAAAAACCGCAAAAGAAAAGACAGAGGCAAGGTTATAATAAAAATTTCAAGCCACTCAAAAATGAGCGGCTTTTTTATTTATTGGACGAAATTATAATATTATTCTATTATCATTCCAGCTTTATTGACAACACTGGGAGATAAATCTTGAAAACACTCCACTTTTCTGGACAAAGAGTTCTTGTAGCTGGTGGAACCGGCCTCATAGGAATTCCCCTAGTTGAACTCCTAATAGAGCAAGGAGCCGAAGTGAAAATCGCTTCCCTTGACGATTCATCTCGAGCTCATCCAAAGGCAATATTCAGAAGAATCGATCTGACCGATCAACAAAACTGTCTCGAAGTCACTACAGACATAGATTATGTTTTTAACCTTTTATGCGTTAAGGGCTCACCTCTGATGATGCGAGAACACCCTGCTACATTTTTTGACACTCTACGTAAGTTAAGTGCTAATTTAGCCGAAGCCTCATTAAAAAATAAGGTTGGCGGATATTTATTCGCTAGCTCAGTCGCGGTTTATCATCCGTCAGAAATTCTTAAAGAAGATGATGTCTGGATGACTATGCCATCGAAAAATGACTGGTTTGCCGGCTGGGCAAAGCGAATGGGTGAACTGCAGATAGAAGCCTACAAAATTGAGCATGGCTGGAATAATACTGCCATAGTTAGACCATCTAATGTTTATGGACCATATGACAATTTCGATCCAGACACTTCATTATTCATGGCCTCTATTATCAGAAAATTCGCCGAAAGACAAAATCCAATAATAGTTTGGGGAGATGGTTCTCAGATACGAGATTTTATACACGCTAGAGATGCGGCCAGAGGGATAATTCTTGCGGCAGAGAAAGCAGTTAGCCCAATCAATCTCTGTAGTGGAAGACCCACAACTATTAGAGAGGTAGTAGAAATATTAGCTAGAGATGCCGACTATAAACCCGAGATTATATTTGATACTACTAAGCCTGCTGGTGACCAGAGACGACTTCTAGATACTACGCGATTAGAAGCGATGGGATTCAGACCAGAAATAACTCTAGAGACAGGCATCTTAGAAACCAAGAATTGGATAATTAATAACCCTAACTTGATTTCAAAACAATATGATATTTTTGGAGAAAACATCAGACGAAAGCGTTAAATAGGCGGACAATGTCCGCTTTTTATTGCTAAAAAACATATTTTGGTATATAAAATTAACATTGAACCTTTACAATGGGAGTCGAGATGGCGATAATGATCCCTCTGAAAATTATTGGCGAAAATCCATACGAACCTAGACCCGCCAAAAAACCTAATAGAAAAATAAGGATTGGCCTGGTTCAACTAAATAGTAGCTTTTCCGATCAATGCTATCTACCCCTTTCAGTTGGAACGCTTCAAGCTTATGCTCAAAAACATCTAGCCTATGCCGATGATTACGAATTTTTTATGCCTATTTATACATTTATGCCAATAGATCAGGCGGTAAAAATTTTAATTGAGGCTGACATCGTAGGATTTAGTGTTTATGTTTGGAATTTTGAGAATTCATTAGCAATCGCTCGAGAATTAAAAAGACTAAAACCAAATATAATCATAGTATTTGGTGGTCCCCATGTACCTGATGGCAAAAAACAATTCCGAAGAGTTAAAACAGGTGATCAACCAACACAAGACCCAGGACAAGAGAAGATAAGCATTACGGAGATATTTCACCGCAGATACCCGTTTATAAACATCGCTTGTCATGGTGAGGGTGAAAGGATATTCAAAATGATATTAGAACAGATGGCCCTCGATAATTGTGAAGATTTAAGTAATATTCCGTCAATTAGTTTTTTGGATTCAAGCTCAAATTTTATTCATAATAATAAGCTTGAAAGAATGCGCGATCTGACACAGGTTCCTTCACCGTATTTAACACACGTTTTCGATCCGTTAATACGAGCGAATCCAAAACAGAAGTGGATAGCTATGTGGGAAACTAATCGTGGCTGTCCTTATCAATGTACATATTGTGATTGGGGAGGTGCTACCGAAGATAGAATAAGTTCTTTCTCTATGGACAGTATTAGACAAGAAGCCCTTTGGTTCGGAGAGCATAAAATACCTTATATATTCTTAGCCGATGCTAATTTTGGGATTCTTAAACAAGATATCGAGGTAGCTAGATATCTAGCTGAAGTCAAAGAATCTACTGGCTATCCAGAAGGTGTTTCCGTACAAAATGCTAAAAATCCAAAACCTCACACACTTGAAGCTATTAAGATACTTGAGGAAGCAGGATTAAGTAAAGCTACGGTCATGTCTATACAGTCTAAAAATCCTCAAACTCTTAGAGCTGTCCGACGAGAAAATATGAGACCGGAAGAGTATCAAGAAAATCAAAAGCGCCTCCGCGCTCAAGGAATTTACACCATGACTGATTATATTATTCCGATGCCGATGGAAACATATGACAGCGTATTAGATGGTATCTCTAAAATAATTTCAGAAGGACAGCATGATAGAATTCAGTTTAATAATCTCTCCATACTGCCTAACGCAGAAATGGGTGATCCTGAATATCAAAGAAAGTATCGAATAGAAACTGTTAGAACACCCACAACAAATATACATGGCAAAAAGAATACGACTATCAATGGCATTGAAGAATACCAGGAACTCGTCATCGCAACCAGTACTATGTCCCGAGAAGATTGGGTCAAAACTCGGTCATTGTGTTATATGGTAGGGTTAATTTATTTCAATAAACTTTTTCAAATACCAATAATTATTTTGCACGAAGTCTATGGAATTACCTATCGTAGAATATTTGAAATGTTTATGGAGCATCCACGACAATCTAGTCAATCGCCAGTTTTTACCGAAATACTAGACTTCTTTGAGGAATTCTCCCGAGGCATTCAGAATGGCACACAAGAAGAATTCTTTCACTCAAAGAAATATCTGGATATTCTGTGGCCACCTGACGAATATGCATTTATAAAAGTATGCCGAGAGAATAAATTGGAGAAACTATATGCAGAAGCCAGAACAATGATGATACTACTTGTAGAACCAGGACAATTTACTGGGCCACTATTTGACGCACTTAAGTTAAATAGATCTTTAATTAAGTTGCCATTTCAAGGCAACGATATGCGAATATCTTTATCTTACAATATTTGGGAAATATACAGATACACACTTATTGGTCAAACAGAACAGCTTAAATTCGAAGACCACAGTTACACCATCGATCGCACCACCGAAATCTGGAAATCCTGGGATGAGTGGTACCAAAAGATGGTCTGGTGGGGTAATCGTCGAGGTGCTTATCTTTACGGAAATAAGAACCCTCATGAAGAGATCGCTGGCCATCACTAGCTTTAAATCTTTCGTGGATCTAAACCGCATCAAAATGCGGTTTTTTTATTAATACAAAAGTCCTGTTTTCATGAGTGTTTTTACTCTTGTTTTTTTTATTTCATATGATAACATTTCACCAATGAACTGGGTCTATTTTACGATTTAATATCCAAACACCCACTCTCCCACACGAAATGGCTAGACTCAAATCAACTAATAAAAAATATATGAGGACCCTCAGAAATAGTGACTTCCTGACTACTGATCCATTCAAGGAAGCCGCATTGAAACAAATTGTTATTAAAGAGAAAAAACACAGGACCTACCCTATTGATGGGTCCGATTTATTGATCATTAAAAAGTGCCCCCTATGTTACTCCAAGAACATTGGATCCATCGCCAAGCTTTATATCAACTATGCATTGGAAATCTTTTCGACAGATATCTGCCACAATTGTTTGTTAATCTTTAGAACCGTAAGCCCTAACTTGAGGTGGTTTAAAAAATGCTGGAAGTTGATTCAGACTAAAAAATTAGAAGTTTTCAATCCACTAGAAGAAATGTCTAGAGAACAAAGATACGAAAAATATTATAATATTATATCTAGATATCTCAATAGCGGTAAGATGCTTGACGTGGGCGCTGCCTACGGTACAGGCACTAACGTATTTAGAAAACACGGTTTCAAGGTTGAGGCCGTTGAGCCAGAGATAAATAAGGTAAATTATCTTAAAAGGATCTTAAAGATAGATGTCGTATGCGACGCAATAGAAAATTTAGTAACAAAAAAAAGAAAGTATGATTTAATTATATTCTCTCAGTGTTTCGAGCATATTGATCAACCAACTTTTATAATGTACCATTTGAAAAACTTACTACGCAATAAAAATAGCATTCTTTACCTTGAAATTCCCTCTATATGGGCTTACATAAACTGGAGCGACGCACTTTACTTACCACATAAAAGTAATTTTACCGAAGATAATATTATAAATCTAGTTATTAATGCTGGATTTGAGATACTAGAAATGTTCTACCTTTGGGATCAATCCCTCGACAGAAGGAGCCCATCGGACATAGGTCTGGTCCTTAGATATACTGGCAAAATAGCAACTGCACTTAGTGACAAAAAGGCAAGATGTAATAGATTTGACAGCGAGAGTATGCGCCTATTATATCGCAAAAATTTACCTGCCAAGATTAAATTACCGTTAAATGCTACTATCAAATATTCTGTTCCTCATATTGATCAATTTTTTCAAACGCTTCGCTTAAAAAATAAAAAAATTACTGTATCAAAGTCTAGGCCTGACTTTTTGGTATTTGAGGACCTATATACCAGCCAAGAAGTCATTTTTAAACAATAGGATAACGTCGTTCTACATCTGAACCTTTATGGAAAAATTGTCAAAAAATTTAAAAAAAATATCAATAGTCATGCCGGTAAGGAATGGCGCTCAACATTTACGCAGGGCATTGGATAGTTTAAAAATACAAAACTATCCTAATCTTGAAATTTTAGCCTGCGTCGGACCATCCACGGATAATACTAAGGAGATATTCGAAGAATACGGAGTACCGATTGCATATGAAGATGATAATAATGCCGCCGATGCCCTTATTAACGGTTATCGACTAGCTACTGGAGAAATATTCGGCTTATTACCCCATGATGATGAAATTTTACCAGGAGCCCTTTATAAAATAAATTCGGCCTTCCAAGATCATGACATTGAGTGGGTGTATTCTGCGACCAACTCTCTTAATATAGATGGCAGCATACACTCACGACTCGGCGATGAGACAAACATAACACTCGAAATGATGGTTGAGCGAAATTTAATACCCACAATCTCATCTTTTTTTAAAAAAGAAACCTACTTTAGGGTTGGCGGTATAAGAAAAGCGTTTCCCTACCCTACCGATTACGAGCTTTGGTTGAAGATGCTAGCCGCTGGAATCAGGCCTCATAAAATCGAAGATGACTTAGCCATTTTTCATATAACTGGTCTAAATGGCAGTATGAACACTAAAGAAACTGACATAACGGCACCTGAGGTGAAAAAACTTCGAGATATTTATTTTAGAAAGCTATCATTAACAGCTAAGATACGCGTAAGAACAAGACGATATAGAACTAGCCTAAAGCCATTACTAAAAAAATATCCAATGGTAGATAAATTCCTTAGATGTTTACATAAAATAGTAAAATGAATAAGATAATCAAGAAAATACTAACTCAAATTAATGATTCTGATAATAGAAATGACTTTCAGCCAAAATGGTATGCTATTTTCTTCAAACCCTTATTCATCACCCGCCGATGGCGCTTTAAAAGAATTATTACTCTTTCAAGAGAATATGATTTTGAAAATAAAAAAATATTAGACGTCGGTTGTGGCACTAAGCCCTACGAGAATATTTTCAAGAATTGTCAGTATACTGGCATTGACGTCAAGGGTGCTAGCCACGACGATAACTTGAAAAATGTAGATAAATTCTATGATGGTGAGAATATACCCTTTGATGATCGGGAATTTGACTTAATAATCTGTACGGAAGTTCTTGAACATTCCGAAAATCCAGAAGTCCTTACCAAAGAGATGGCTCGTGTTCTCAAAGAAAAAGGTATTTTATTTATCACAATCCCCTTCGTTTGGAATGAACATGCGATACCCTTTGACTTCAGAAGATACACGACTTTTGGTTTGAAAAAACTACTCAAAGAATCTGGTCTAGGAGTTGAGACGATCGAATCAACTTCGGGTGTTTTTGGAACTGTCGGCCAGCTAATGTCCTGTTTTTTATTTGATACTTGCTTTAATACTGTTAAAATAAGGAGTTATCATAAGAGATTTGTCGTCCAGAAACTCTTTTCTTTAGTAATTTGTTTCCCAATACAAGCAATATCTTTAATTCTAGATCATATATCTGGCAACAAAGGCATAGCCCTCGGTTATGCGATAGTAGCTAAAAAACATGAACTATAATTTTTGTACTTTTCTAGATAAAAAATATCTAATACACGGACTGGCTTTGTATAATTCTCTACATAGATTTTGCCCGAATTTTAAAATTTGGGTAATGTGCCTAGATGATGAATCCTACGACCTGCTTGAGAAAATTAATCTTGATAATATGTTCCTTGTAAGTATGGCGGAATTAGAAGACTCTGAGTTACTTGCAGTAAAAAATGAAGCTTCCAGATTTTATCTTGGTACATTAAAACCTCCATTTATCAAATACGTTCTGGATAAGAATCCTGAGATTGACACGTTAGTCTATCTAGACGCAGATGTTTATTTATTTTCCTCTCCGATTAAATTTTACGAAAACTTCAGACAGAACGCATCTTTTAATATATTGATAACCCCACACCGCTTCCCAGAGAAAAGAGAACAGCTGGAACGTAAGGTCGGTATTTTTAATAATGGGATAATGTGTTTTAAAAACAATTCGATCGGATTGGCTTGTTTACAAGAATGGCGCGAAGATTGTATCAAACATTGTGAAAATCGTTTTTCGGATGGCTTCTATAGTAATCAAAAATATCTAGATAAGTGGCCACGGGAATTTTCCGGCGTTTGCGTCTCGGAAGATAAAGGAGTCAATCTGGCCCCATTCAACGTAAGCCAGTACAAGATAATAAAAAGCGAGAAATCTCTTTATATTGACAGTGATCTACTTATCTTCTATCATTTTAGCTCACTTAGGATTTACTCTCCTAAAGATTTCCTGTTGTTTGATTATGCCTATAAACTCAACCGACGAGTAAGAAATCTTATCTACAGGCCATATACAAAAGAGCTAAGAGAGATTATCGCAAAATTAAATATTCTTGAGCCAACATTTATACCCAGCTTTCAAGTTAAGCCCAATATGTGGGAATATCTACGATATAAAACCATGTATAATGTAGTCAAGATCCATATTTACCTAAAAGAAAAAGTTCCCCTATATTCAAATATTTTCCATAAGTATTTCCACAAAAAAGAAGTTTTGAGAAATCGAGCACCTATTACCTGATGATTTTAAAGAGTACGAAACTTATAATACTCATAATAGATTTTATTACCTTACGACGACTAAATTGCAAAGCCCAAAGAAGAGAGACTACGTCTTAATTCAATAAAAAACAATGACTAACGTAACTAAAACCTACCTACCATCCATCAAAAAATATTCCCAATATCTAAGCAGAATATGGAATGGTGATTGGATAACAAACAACGGTCCCCTTGTTATTGAGTTGGAGAAAAGATTGAAAGAATACCTAGGAGTAAAGCACTTATTTTTTGTAACTAATGGGACTAGCGCTCTGCAAATCGCCATAAAATCCTTAGACCTAAAAAGAGAGGTTATAACAACTCCTTTTTCGTATATTGCCACAACTTCAAGTCTAATATGGGGAGGGTGCCGACCAGTCTTTGCCGATATTGATCCGGAAACTTTAACCATTAATCCAAGCGAGATTAAGAACAAGCTAACAAAAAAAACGACTGGAATTCTTGCAACACATGTTTATGGCAATCCATGTAATGTAGAAGAGATTCAAAAAATAGCAAAGAAAAATGGATTAAAGGTAATATACGACGCCGCACATTCATTCGGCGTAAAATATAATGGTGAATCAATCCTTAAATATGGCGACGTCTCAATACTAAGCTTTCACGCAACCAAGATATTCCACACTGTTGAGGGTGGAGCTGTTATAACAAATGATGATGTTATTGCACAAAAAATCTCCTACATGCGCAACTTTGGACATGCTGATAAAGAAAAACCGGAGAGCTTCTTGGGACTAGGCATAAATGCTAAAAGTTCCGAATTGCATGCCGCCATGGGACTATGCGTCTTACCTCAAGTAAAGCGACTAATCAACAAGAAAAGATCTTTAAGTCTCTCCTACACTAAAGCATTCGAGAATACATCCCTAGTAAGACCATCTATAAGAGATGGGACGGAATACAATTATTCTTACTATCCCATTATCTTCCCAAACGAGGAATCCCTACTAAGAACGGT
>Ga0209210_1000747_pt1 | contig 31577 bp, 49 predicted proteins | sample RifGroA1_FD_183991 | JGI IMG/M metagenome (GOLD analysis project Ga0209210, IMG submission 183991) | Contaminated groundwater microbial communities from Rifle, Colorado, USA - Rifle Groundwater A1 (SPAdes) (version 2) | ecosystem: Environmental > Aquatic > Deep subsurface > Groundwater >...
TTGCCTTTTTCCAGCAGTGTGTACCTCGTAAGAGCCTCTGTGCCGAATCAGCTGATACGCCGCAGTTAATCCGTCTGCATCGCCGTGTGTTATTAAGTGCTTACTAATAGGCTCAGTCATTTTACTCCATCGACTTTAGGCGTCAGAAGACTCCTAGCTTTTGCGAGTATCTCTGCGTATGGTGGTTCTTTTCCGCACTTCAATTGCGCATGCCATTTTCTGTAAGCAGCGTTGTACTTATCTTTTAACATACTTACCCCGCCCGCTACGAAGTGCAGTTCAGAGATTGTTCCAATGTCAATGCCATCGCAATGCATAGATAGCCGATATTCGTAGCTATCTGCCGCGTCAGTCCATTTGTAGTTAGTTTTGGTGATTATGACTCCAATATCTCCAAGCCTACCTGTAAATTGATTAATTGTACATTGGCCGTCCTGGTGTTCTGAACGCTCCCAATTTTCTACTATATCTGCTAATGTAAGCAATTCTATTTTAGTTAATTTGTCTGGTTGTGTTTTCAGTCCCATTTTACACCTTATTACTATATTGACAACAAAACCTTATTAAAGGTTTGGCACAACTTAAGTTGTTGCAATTAACAAAGCAAAAACAATTATCTCTTGCGCACGTTTTTGCTAGTTCATCTTACTCGTACATCGTAAAATGAAAGAGATAAACCTAGAACTTTTGGGCTTGAATAAATACGAAGCCCGCGCCTACGAAGCACTCGTGCGTTTGGGGAAGGCTGGCGCCTCGGATATAGCAAGAGACTCTGGCGTCCCATACGGAAGAATATATGATGTGCTGAATTCCCTCGTGTCAAAAAGCCTTGTCATAATTATCCCAGAGAAAGCAAAGAAGTTTGCCCCTGCTTCGCCTGATGCCTTAGAAAAACTTCTTTTTGCGCATCTCAGGAATATCGAAAAAGTGCAGGCAGAAATCAAAAATCTAAAAAGCATCTATGTGCCTGCTGCAGAAGAGCCAATTGAAATAGTAAAAGGAAGGCGAAACTTTTACAAACTGATTCATAAAATGCCAGAATCACGTAAATATAAGTATGCTTATAAATTTACATCCGAAGTCTTGCCTGCTTGGATTTCCAGCACGAAAAAGCAATTGAGAAATGGCGTTGATGTAAGAACTTTTGTAAAATACAGCGAAGAAACAAAGCCAAACATAGAAAAGTGGCAGAAGCTCGTGCCAAAACTTAAGCAGAAGAAATTTGATTTCGACAAAGTGGCAGGCCAGATAATTGACGGCAAAGCAGTCTTTTTCGCCTTAGTCGAATCGAACACCACGGTTTTAATCCGCGATAAGCCATTCGCGAGGCTTATGAAAAAGCTTTTTGAAGCTGCATGGGAGAAGGCAGAAGAAGTTTAGCAGAAAGCCTTTTAAATAATGGATAGCATTATTCAAATATGGATAACATAATCCAAAAACATCCCGCGCTCGCCAGAACGCTGCTAAAATATGCAGATAGGGAGTTCACAATTCGGGAGCTGGCCCGCGAATCTGGCACGCCCTATGCGACTGCTTGGAGAGAAGTGCAAGCGCTGGATAAATATGGCATCATACTAACCAAAAAAATAGGTACATATACTATTTGCAAACTAAACAAAGTATCACCATACATGAAAACGCTTAAAGTAATTCTTGAAGAGACACCGCATAGGCTGGCCTTTGAACTTTTCAAAAGCAAAATTAAGCACCACCCAAACATCAAAAAAATATATTTGTTTGGCTCTGTGGCAAAGGGCGAAGAAAAGCCTAGCAGCGATGTTGATGTTGCGATAATAGTAAAAAAGCACTTCAAAAAGTTCGAAAAATGGATAAATAAAACCATGACTGAAGTTTTGGAGAAAACGCAGATAAATTTGGTGCCATTGGTGTTTACGCATAAGACGCTGCCAAAACACTTCAAAAAGGAAATTGAAAAAGGAGAATTGGCGTATGAAAGAGATTGAAGAGGCGGAACATTGGCTGGAAAATACAAAAAGATTTTTGAATATGGTAAAGGAGATTTTGAAATGAAAACAAAATTATATGCTTATTTTTTCCTGCCAGCAATAGTGTATTCAATAATATCTGTTGCCCTGCCGCTTTTTTTGGCAAGCTTGGGATACGCAGAAGATAAGATTGGCAATTTGTATTTTATAACAACACTAATCGCTGCGCCAGTTTCAATTTACATATCTATGCATTCAGATAGTGTCGGCAGAAAGATTTTGCTTTACATTACGCCAATTTTGTTTTTATTTGCAGCCGCATTAATTGCGACAAAAAGTTTTGTGCTGATTGCGTCAGCCATATTTTTTGTTACAATAGCAACGTCTCTATCGACTATTTTAAAAATTAGCTTGCCTATTGAGCATTTTAAAAAACGAATTGGAGAAATTTCTGGAAGATTCTGGAGTTTTGAAGTCTTGGGAGGAATTTTTGGGACTTTAGCAGCAGGCGCATTAATGACTTATTTCGGTTTTGCTAATACTTTTTTAATTACTATACCAATCAGCCTGTTACTAATAATAATTGCGTTGCGTATTCCATTTAAAACAAGTATAGTGCAGCAAGTACGTAACTTTAAAATCACTAAACAATTTATCTTGATGATAATTCATTTTTTTGCAGCCAATTTGGGCTTTGGTATTATTTTTGCCTTCGCTCTGCCGCTTTATTTAAACAAAATTTTAAATTTGACTTACGTGCAGATTGGATTGGCAATTACGCTATTTAGCATTGCAACTGCTGCCGGAAGTTTCCTTGGCAAGCTGTCCGATAAGTTTAATTTTAAAGTTGTAAATTATTTGTCATTATTTTTAACCGGAGCGCTTTTATTTGCAATTTCTTATTCTAATAATATTATTATGTTTACAATTTTAATGTTGTTATCAAATACAGCTCTTGGGCTGGCAAGGCCAACTATGGCTCATTTTTTTAATGAGGCTGGCAAAACATCAGGCAGAGACATTGCCGTAATTAGTGTTCTCGGTTCTGCGCTTGGCACGACTTTTGGCTCATTAGTCTCTGGACAAGTCATAACGCAGTTAGGCTATCATGCGTTATTTATATTTGGTGGCGTGATAGTTATGTTGTCTGTCTTGGTACTTTATTTGGGCTTTGGAGTAAAAAAATGAAACTCGCCACGGTTGCCTGCTTGCATGGCAATCTCCGGAACGCAAAAAGACTTGCGGCCAGATAGATTTCGCTGTCCAAATGTGCCAACCAACATCACAAAAACTACGTATGACTTATTCGAGACCGCGGTGCGCAAAGAAACTAACGATACATTTGCACTGGAACAGCAATGTCAACATTCCATACGGGCTCTACAATCGCTTCTAAATTCCTTTGTTCTTCCATGCTATTTATAAACAGTCAAGCTTATTAAATATTTCGGTGGTCAAATTGAAGTTAGGTGTAATAGCTTGTTTGCATGGAAATTTAGCAAAAGCTAGAAAGTTTGCCACGTATTTAAGAAAAAACAACGTTGATGCAGTTGCTTTAGTTGGAGATATCGGCACCGATGAAAAGCAAAAGCAGAGTTTAGTAAAAATAATTTCAATTTTTGCAAAGCTAAACAAAAAAATATTCGTAACGCCGGGAAATCACGAGCAGTTGCGCGCATATTATTCCGCGCTAAAGAAATTTAAGAAAAACAAAAACATAGTTGATTGCACAAAGAATCCTAAAATAGAATTCTGCGGACAGAAATTTGTCTTCTGGCCTGGTTCAGGCATGGCGCATGCGCCTGGCGCAGGATTTTTTCTAATGGGAAATAAATGGCATGCTAAACAGCTAATAAGGAAAATTAAATTGCGCAAGGAACATTTTTTCAATCCAGTGAAGTTTTTTAACTTCCGCGATTTGACAAGGCACTTAGATAAAAATACGGTTGTTGTAACCCATTCACCTACTAAGTTTAGTGCGAATAATGCGATTGATGTTGCGGTGTTTGGCAGGCCAAGCCGCGCATTTTCACCTTCAAAAAAAGATAGGAAATTAGATAAAACTACGAACATGTATGTTTTCACGCCGCAAAATTCAATATTTCCACTAGCAGAAGCAAAGAAATTTATTAAGCATGGCTATCCTGTAAAAATATTAAAGGCAAATGTAGGAAATAACTATTATAGAAAAATCCTGAAGAAATACAAAATTTCTAAATTCATTTGCGGCGACATACACGAGGCTGGCGGAAGGGCAAATGACTGGAAAGGGAAACAAATAAAACAAAACAAGTGGAGCAAGGAGTTATTTTACAACTGCGCGGCGGGTAAAGAAGGAAGGGCTGGCATCGTGGAATTTTTAAATGGGAAAGCAAGATACAAGGTTGTGAAGGTATGAAATCCATCTTAACAATGGGCAGGTCATTTAAATGATGCCTTACCGAAAGTCTTATAAATAAGATTTGTCTTGTTTCCAAGATGGCGAACGAAATAGACATTGGAACGGTTAGTGCGCGAGGCCAAGTAGCCATACCAATAGATATTCGAGATAAAATGGGCTTAAAAGAAGGCGAAAAAGTTTTGTTTGTTCTAGAGGGCGATATGCTATTAATCAAAAAAATAAGCGAATTGCATTGGAGTGAAATTACAAAACCGTTGCGCGGAGCCAGGAAAAAAATTACCGAAGATGCAGTAACAGATCTCGTGCACAAAATAAAGCGGTCGTTGAAAAAGCTTTAAAATAACAAATACGAACGCAATTTATGAAAGTTGTTCTTGATACGAATGTTTTGGTCTCGGCTACTTTTTGGAGCGTCCCGTCCTTTCAAATAATGCGGCTCATTGATGAAAGCAAGCTGGAATTAATTTTATCTAAAGATATCTTAATAGAATATGATTTTGTTGTGCGCAGTAATGAAATATTAGACAAAATAACAACAATGCAACAGTTGGCAATTGCAGGCGCAATTCAAAAAATATTGCTAAAAGCAAAAATTATTGAACCGAAAATTAAACTAAATGTTGTTAAAGCCGATCCAGATGACAATATCATTATCGAAGCGGCAGTCGAAGGTGGAGCAGATTTTATTGTTAGCCAAGATAAACATTTAACTGATTTAGTTGCTTATGGCAATATAAAAATTTTAAAACCTATTGAATTTCTAAAGATTTTAGAGAGAGAAAAATGAAATCCATCATAACATATGGCATTGGCTACGGGAAATCACGCGAGATGGCAGAGATAAATGCACAGCTTGATGCACGAGTTGATAAAATAAAAATCAAGAAATTGGAGAAGCTGGAAATCCCGCGCTGCGAGCTAGTTGAAAGTAAAAAAGAATTGGAAAAATTAAAAGGCGATTTTTCTGGTATTGTTTTGCAGAACTGTGCAAAATCAGATGTTTTTTCATGCCTGGCGTTTGGAGTTACAGAAGATAAGGTTTTCATCGGCAAGGGCAAGGCGGCAGGCAAGAAAGCAGAAGAGCAGGCCATTTACGAAGCCAAAAAGGCTGCAGGAGATAAATTAGAAAGCCTCCAGCAGATTTTGGCAGAAGCGCCCTATAAAAAAGATCAGTATGGGTGCGCGATTGTGGCGTTGATTTTGGTTTAAGCGATAACACTAATCGTAGATTTTTCAGCCAGTGCAAATGAAAGTTCCAAATCTATTTTTAATAGGGCTTTAGCAATCTTATTTTCCTTATCCAGTGCAAAGAGCTTTGCCTTGCCAAACTCTCTGGTTTCCTTTAAGATACCCTTTTTTACCAAGACTTTTATCGAATTTTCAACAGTTGTCCAGCCAGCTTCAATTTCTGTAGCTACTTGCTTGATGGGATAATCAAACTCGCTGAATGTGAGAAAGAAATCTAGGACGCGAATTTCTGGCGATTCTCCAAATACCTCTATGAAACTTGACTTTTCCATATGCATCATTAATTCTCGCTATTTATAAAGCTTTGCTTTAGAACTTTAAGTTCCAATGCAGAACTTAATAATATATTTAAATGAGTTTTCAGAATACAAAATATGGAAGAAGAGATATGGAAAATCAGGGCAGTCATTCTAAGAAAGCTATTAAAGTTTGGCAAAATCGGAGGCGCGCACACTGAAGCGCGTAATGCTATCAAAGGCTTTCCTTCAGATAAAATAGGGCAAGCTAAAAAAGAGCTTGAATGGTTGATAAAGAAAAATTATTTATTGTGCAAACCAAGCACGGGCGAAGCTCACGTATCAATAAATTCCGGTATGTTGCCAGAAATTAAAACATTGCTGTTGCGCCATTTCAAAATTGAAGAGTTATGAGGGGTATTAAAAAATCCGCTGAAAAAGAAATACAAAGAATAGAAAAAGTTTTTGAAAAGCTCGAAATAGTTGAAAAAGCAGATAAGAACGCGGCTGAGTTTTATGATTTTGCCAAAAGATACTTTGAGGATGGCAAGTGGTTCTTCGGGAAGGAAAAATTCATTGAAGCCTTTGAAGCAGAAATAATTGCATGGGCATATGTTGATGCAGGCCTGAAATTAGGCTTTTTCAGCGTTCCAAAAGAGTTAAAAGGAAATTTCACAGCTAAAAATTAGTGGGAGTGTAGCTCAGCCACACAATACCTTTCTTTCGCGAAAGAAAAGGTCTCGTGGCACCCCAAAAGAAAGGCGGTGCGGCTTTACGCCGCACAAGACGCTTGGGTGTTCACATGTGCTGAAGTGGGAGAGCACACCGCTGAAGATACAGCGAAAAGCGAGTTTTCGCTAATTTCGCTTGATGCGAAACGGTGTTGTCCGGTGTTCAAATCACCGCACTCCCATACATAACATTTTTAAAACTATTATAAACGCAAAGCCAATGCTAAAAAACATATTACTAATGCCGGCTTTGTTCCTAATTGTGCTGGCCAGCCTATTTATCAACGTAAGCATCCATGAATCTGCGCATTACTTGGTTGCAGAGAACTATGGCTTAAGCCCGAGCATCAGTATGCAGTCTGGCGTTGGGTTTCTTTGGAATTCAGAGCCAATTGCATATACGAGCTATTCCGGTGGGACAAGACAACAGGATATTGCAATCGCACTGGCAGGCCCTCTCGCAAATCTACTTGCCATGCTTTTGGGAATTTTAGCATACAGAAAAACAAATAGTTTTGCAGTGCAAATAATAATGCTAGCCTTTGCATTAGTCGCATTTCTTTCTTTTGCATCAAATATCTATCCAACCGCCGGCGCGGATGGATATATTTTATTTGCCAAATAGTTTTTCAAAAAATTCGCGCAGTTTTATAAAAAAAGTTTTTGCTTGAATGTTTATTTGCACATTCTGGCTTTGCCCCATGTATATAACTTCATACTCATGGGCACCAAGAGAGTTTTCCAGCACAGTGAAATTTATATTGGCGACACTGTTGATGCCAACATAAACTGTCTTGCATTGCCCTATAAAGCAAGCCTCAAAACTTTCTTTCGGCGCAGTTCCGGAATTTTCAATTTTCAAAATTATGCTTCCAAGATCTCCAGAGTAAAGCATTTTTGGGTATTCGACGCTTACAGAAAGCCTAGCCTGCCCGATAGAACCGCCTGCTTTTAAGTCAGATACTAAATTCTGTGCAGCAGCCAGACCTACATAATTACTGCTTCGCGGATCAACTTCCAGCTTGACTGCTGTGCTTTGGCTAAAAATGCTATCAGATTCGATGGTGTAAGTATAAATATAATTTTTTTCCAGGTCCCTCGGCACTTTTATTACCCAGCCGACAGTTTTCTTTTCGCCAGGCGCAAGAAGGACCGACTGCGCGTTTTCTCCGATGATTTCTGTTGACTTGGCAAGCCATGCATCTGTGCTTATGTAAAAGTCAGCCGGGTTGCTGAGTTCTGCCCAAACAACATTGTAAGAGTCCGGCTTCACTCTGTCGTCTTCTAGCCATATTTTTGAATTTATATTATTTGGAAGATTATTTTCTTTTTTTGTTATTTGTACATTTGTTTTCATGTCAGAGGCAGTTACAGTTCCACCCTTCCAGTTGTAGGAGATTGACATTGTTTCAACTGCAGGAGAGATAGCAGTTACTATGTGCGTCGGGTCAACCCAGCCGTATTCTCCAAAAGTTGGATCAATTGGAATCCATCCATACTCTGGAAGCCAGACTTCAGCCCATGCATGGTATTGGAAATCATTTATGTCCTGCGCATTCGTATAAGCAGAGCCGACAACGTATCTTGCAGGGATGCCAACGCTTCTGGCCAGCGCAATGAATAAGTTAGAGAATTCATCGCAGACTCCGCGCTTTGTTTCAAGAACGTATGTTGCAGAATAAGTGTCATCCCAGTATTTCGTATCATAAATAACATTATTGTGCACCCAATCTGCTAATTTAAAAACTGCTTTGTATGCATCTGTTTCGCCAAGAATCAATCCGTTCGCAGTTTTTTTAATCGCGATGTCATCTGATTCTGTTTTCTTTGTCGGTTTTGTATAAACTGCAATATCTGCAGGCACGTCGAACGGGAATTTTACCTTTTTGTAAATCTTCGGGAAGTTCTGTGAGTTTTTTATCTGCGCGCTAAGTTCGAAATCATAATTTCCCGAAGTTACATCAGCCCATTGGTATGTGTATGATTTAATGCCATCCTTTTCTGTGAGTTTTAAGGCAGGAGTTGTTTTTATATCTGAAACTTCCATGAACTCAGAAGCCCTGGGAAAAGATAGCAGGCTTAATTTTATGTACTGCACCTGCCCGCTGTTAGTGTTGGCAGTCAGAGTACCGTATTCCTTATAGCTTGCCTCCATGTAGCTTACTTCGCGCGGGTCAAAGGTTTCTGCAGATACAATTGGCAGTAGGAGAAGCAGAACTAAAGGGATGGCCAGCCTTTTCATGCCAGGCGTTCTTATCGCGAGTTTATTAATCTTGCTATGGGAAGTTTTTTATATTAGTACTTTAAAGTACTTTTAGGTACTAATGAGAAAGCAGCTTAAAATAATGTTGGATAAAACAATGTATGCGGCGCTCAAAGTAAAGAGCGGCCAGCTTGGCTATTTAAGCTCGCAAGAGCTAATCCGTGATTTGTTGCGGGAAAAGCTTGGCAAGTCAGAGTTAGAAAAGTTTGGAGAGCGGATTGAGAGAAAAATTAAAAAACTTGTTTGATTTTTAACCTAAATGTTTTAAATGCTGCTAAGAAGAGGCCTGCCACATGTTGTGATGGCATAGATAGCTTTTAAAATCATACACTTCTTGCAATTTCTATGACAGAAACAATAAAACAAGGAGACTTTATCCAGTTCGACTTTGTCGGAAGAATCAAGGTTACGAATATAATTTTTGACCTAACTGTTGCAGATGTTGCAAAAAAAGAAGGCGTTTTTGATGAAAAAAGAGAGTATAAATATGCTACAGCCATCATCGGCGAGGAAATGCTGATTAAAGGTTTGGACAAACAGCTTGAAGGCAAGGAAATCGGCAAAGAATATAGTTTCGAAGTCGAGCCTGAATTAGCCTTTGGGCAGAGAAATCCAAAAATGGTCCAGATTACTAACCTAGCTAAATTTGCAAATAGCCGGCTGAACCCGATGCCAGGCATGCAGGTAAATGTGGATGGTTTATTGGCAACTGTAAAATCAGTTTCTGGCGGAAGAGTCATTCTGGATTTCAATCATCCTCTCGCAGGCAAGGCATTGTCTTATTGGATTAAAGTCAATAAGAAGGTAACTGATTTGAAAGAAAAACTGAAAATAGTTACAGATATTTTCGGAGTCGAAGCTGAAACGACAATTGATGGTAAGAAAGTTATAATTAAAGGTGCAGAATTAGGAAAACTGCCGAAAGAAGTTTCAGACCCGTTGAAAGAAAAAATCAAAAAATTCATTCCGGAGCTGAAAGAGTCTGAAATTATTCTGGAAAATGCCAAAGAACACAAGCACGAGGCAGAAGAACACGCGCATGAAGCGCACGAACATGAGCACGGGACTGCTGAAACCGAGAAAAAGGCGAAGCAAGGCATAGTAGCTTGACAATAGTTTAAAAAAGGCAGTTCTTAACTTACGTAATGTGGAAACGAAAATAAAATTACTTTAAAAAATTTAAAAGCAATCCGCTGTCAAAAGTATATTTAATTAAAATCGCAAATAAAGAATATATTTTAAAAATAAATCATATCGATTTTATTAAAGAATTTTACAAGCAAAAGTATTTATCCGGCAGGTGTAAATTTATCAGAATTCCTAAAGTATACAACATAGCAGTGAAGAATAACAAAGCAATTGCTTTGATGGAGTTCATACCGCACCAAAAAAATAAACTAAGACTGAATGAAATCTTAGATGTTATTTACGAATTTCATAAAGAAACAGAGAATGTGCAGAGTAATATTTTCATCACATATGATTTTAATGCATTTTACAAAGAATTAGTAATGATTAGAACGTATTTGCCGCCAATTTTAAAGAGCCAGACCAAAAAACAACTTAAAGAATTTTTTGCGGAAATATTTGATTCAAAATATTCAATAATTCACGGCGATTTTCACGAAGATCAAATAATTAAAAATAAAAATTATTATCTTATAGATTTTATAAGTTCTTTTTATGGCCCAAAGATCTTAGATTACGCATATATTTTTAAATATGATAAAAAAATAAAAAAGCAAGTTTTAATATGCTCTGCAGGGGAGAAAAAAATACCAAATAAAGAAATGGTTTCGAAATTTCTTAAGTCTTTAGTTATTATTCTGATAAGTGATATTTTCTGGTGCGTTAATCGCAGAAAATACGAACACAAATCATTTGCAACGCAAATTTTGAAAGCTAATCGCGCCATAAATAGAAATATGGCAGCCATAATTGATACAATTAGTAATTAATAGAGCGCTCTGAGGTGCTAAACTGCGTATAATGTGGCAGTACGCATTAATTATGTTACGCTTAATGCCGAACACGTTCGGCTAACGCACTCCCGCGTATTATTTCTCTGAACGATAAAGCTGAACAAGTTCTGCTAATGTTTTATTTGTATTACTTCTCTAAAACATAAAGCTGAGCAAGCTCAGCTAATGTCTCTTCTATAATATTAGCCTAAGACATAGTTGATGCTAATCAACTAGTCTGAGAGAAACATCAATTCTCTCAGACATATAAAAATTTAAATAGCTGTTTTTATTGCTGAGTGAATAAGCCAGCTGTTAAATCAGTTAGCTTGGGATAGGCAAAATGGCATATGTTCCTCCGGGAAGAAAGGTTGATGCTCAACAGTCTGCAGTTGATGCAGAGCTTGAACGAATTTTAAGTGCAAAAAAGGCAAGAATAAAGGTTGTTGGGGTAGGTGGGGCTGGCAATAACACAGTTTCTCGAATGGCTGAAATCGGCATAACCGGAGCCGAGTTAATAGCAATAAACACAGATGCGCAGGACTTAATTGCAACTGTGGCTGACAAAAAAATCCTGATTGGAAAAGAGCTTACTGGCGGGCTCGGAGCAGGAGCAACACCGAAAGTCGGCGAGGATGCTGCAAGGGAAACAGAAGCAGAAATAAAAGAAGTCCTGAAAGATTCTCACATGGTTTTCATAACATGCGGATTGGGCGGCGGAACAGGTACTGGCGCGGGTCCAGTAGTCGCAGAGCTTGCCAAGAAGCTGGGAATTCTAACAGTAGCCGTAGTAACTTTGCCTTTCACGATGGAAGGCCAGAAAAGATTTGAAAACGCAGCAGGCGGACTGGAAAAATTAGAAGGATTGGTCGACACGTTAATCGTAATCCCGAATGATAAGTTAATAGAATTAGCACCGGACTTGCCATTGCACACTGCTTTTAAAGTTGCAGATGAAATTCTTACAAATGCGGTAAAAGGTATAACAGAATTAATTACAAAACCAGGATTAATCAATCTAGATTTTGCAGATATACGGACAGTAATGACTGGCTCTGGAGTTGCAATGATCGGAGTCGGAGAATCTGACACTGAAAATAGGGCCACAGAAGCAGTTGAAAAGGCAATCTCAAACCCATTATTAGATGTAGATATAGCGGGTGCAACAGGCGCCTTGATTAATGTTTCCGGCGGGCCAGACATGACACTTGACGAGGCAAAGAAAGTTGTTGAAGCAGTCTCCAGTAAATTAGATGCAAAAGCAAATGTTATCTGGGGAGCGCAGTTATCTCCTGACCTGCAGAACACAATAAGAGCCATGCTCGTAGTCACAGGTGTAAAAAGCCCGCAGATTTTCGGCCCAAAACGAACATTTGCATCTAAGAAGAAAGAAGAAATGTCAAGGGATTTGGGGATTGAGTTTGTGGATTGATAAGCTTTATAACCCAAACTTCGCTTTGCTCGTTTGTGAATAATCATTCCTGCGGAATGTTTATAAACCCACTACTTTAGGATAAAATATTATGGATTTCAATCAAGGTAGAACGGAGACACCTGACAAAAATGAAGATGAAGAGCAGGCCAGCCAGGATGCTGAAGCCCTGCCTGAAGAAGTAAAAGAGGAAAAGCCAGCAGAGTCAAAGCCAAAAATGGCAATGCCAAGATTTAGCCTGCCGAAAATAGAAATAAAATCAGACATAACCCAGAAGATAGTCAACACCCTAAAAGAATACAAAAGAGTAATTCAAATCACAAAGAAACCCGATATAGAGGAATTCAAGACAACTGTGAAGGCATCTGCGCTCGGAATTGCAATAATAGGCGCAGTAGGATTTATAATTGCCATAATTGCACAGTTATTGACAGGAAAGTAAAATGGGTCTATTTATTATTCGTACAACAATTGGCAGGGAACAGCAGGTAATTGATTTCTTGGCCTCTAATGCAAAAAAATTCAAGGGAATTTACAGTCTTATTTATCCTCACGGAATGGTAGGCTATATATTCGTAGAAGCTGAAAACGCAGATGTAATCAAAAGGGCATCAATGGGCATTCCTTATGTCCGCGGGGTTCTCAGGACAGCAACAAAGTACGCGGAAATAGAACACCTAATAGAATTCAAGCCAGAACTAGTTGATATTCACAAGGGCGATATTGTTACGATTGTCAGCGGGCCTTTCAAAGGTGAAAAAGCAAAGGTTACAAGAATAGACCTGCAGAAAGCGCAGGTTGTTGTCGAGTTATTGCAGGCAGCAGTCCCGATTCCAATTACATTGGGCTTAGATTCCATAAAACTGGCAGAACGCGCAAGCGTGGCTAGCGAACCTTTAAAAGAGGTTAGCGAAGAGGACGAAAGGTAAAATGGCAAGAGATAAGTCAAATTGCAAACAATTTGCCAATCTTTCCTTGGAGTAAAAATGGCGAAAGAGATGATAAATCTGTTAGTGAAAGGCGGAGCAGCAACAGCAGGCCCGCCCTTAGGTCCGGCTCTATCTGGAAAAGGAATAAACATCGGGCAGGTTGTCAAAGACATCAATGATAAAACAAAGGGCTTGGCAGGAATGGATGTGCCTGTTAAGGTTATTGTAACTTCTGAAACAAAAAGCTATGAGATTACAGTAGGCCTACCTCCAACATCAGCACTTTTGAAAAAGGAAGCTGGCGCTGAAAAAGGCTCTGGCCTAGCAGGGACAAAGCCAGCTGGCGCATTAAAAATCGAACATATTATTGGAATTGCCGAGACAAAGGCAGATGCAATGCTCGGAAAAACTTTGAAAGCAAGAGTAAAAGAAATAGTTGGCACTTGCGTTTCATTAGGCATGAATGTTGAAGGCAAGCCAGCGAAAGTCATAATGAAGGAGCTGGAGTCCGGCATTTATGATTCTAAAATAAAAGCCAAAAAAATCACATTGACTGCAGAAGAAAATTCTGCATGGGAGTCTGAAAAGCAGGCAGCAATAAGGCAGGCTGAACAGCTTGAGAAAGCCGTTGCCGCAGCAGCTGCAGCAGCACAGGCAGCAGAAACACCTGCTGAAGGGGCTGCTCCTGCTGAAGGTGCAAAGGCTGACGCGCCCAAGAAGGAAGAGAAGCCTGCAAAAGAGAAGAAATAAATTAAGCCCATGGAAGAGGAGGAAGATAATTTTCCTTTTGATTAATTATTTTTTTGATCTCGAAGCCTTCGCTCCATTGAGTCTTCAAATGCTTCGAATTGGTCTATTGCATCATCACAGGGCTCTGAACTTCCGCAAACGCCGAATTCCTCGCGCTGTGCCAGGTATTTTCCGCGCAATATAATTAGCGACATACCAAATCTTTCTAAAGCATAGTCACATAAATCCCCGAACATTGACTCGTTTACAAAAATACCGAGCGTATCCTTCACCTTGCCTTCAATGCCGCCAGCCAGCAGCAAGCGCACCCATTGAAAATCTGTCAGTCCTTCAAGCCTGTAAAATCTTTTGTGCCCTGGGTACAAATATGTTGCAGCCTCACCAGGAGAAAGCCCAGTACCTTTTCGTATGTCTGGAGCGCGGCAGCCCGGATGTGCATCTATGTATTTAATTATTTGCGCGAATTTGGCATTCCTAGCTTCTATTTCTTCCTTTTCATCGATTGCCAATCCCATAACACTCGAATAGAATGATGTTTTTTAAAAGTATTGTACGCTATTTTTTCTGTTCCTGCTTCTGCTGGCCAGCAGGCTTCATCTGCGCTTTTTCTGCCTTCAGTTTTTCAACTTCTTTCCTTAAGTCTTTCCATTCCCTGAAAAACCGTTCGCAGGTTTTCGGAAGCTGCTCTGCAGGCACATTAAAAACCAAAGAAGCATCTGCAAGGATTTTTTCTACTTTCTGCTGTTCTTCTATTGCTTTCTGCCCTGAAACAAATTCCAATCTGACAACGCCATCCTGTATTTTCTTCACACTGAGAATTTTTATCGGCCCGACAGACGCGCTGTTGTTTCCATGCGTTCCTCCGCAGGCCTCAACATCCAAGCCTTGTATTTCAACAACCCTTATATCTGCGCCCGGGACAGCCCCGCCTTGGTATAATTTAAATCCATAAGCTTTCTCTGCCTGCTGTTTTGGCATATTTGTTTTCTTAATCTGCAAATTAGACAATACTGCTTCGTTTGATAATTTTTCAATCTTCTGAACTTCTTCTTTTGTTAAATTGGCGTAATGCGTTATATCCAGCCTTGCTTTTTCTGGCGTGACTTCAGAGCCAGCCTGCCAGATGTGATGGCCCAGGATTGCATGTGCAACGCCATTGACTATGTGGACTGCATCATGGTGCCTCATAGCAGCCAATCTCTTGCCAAAATCTACTTTTCCGATGACAGGCATGCCTTCCTTTACATTAGTTTCCCGGACTAGATGTGCAATTACCTTGCCGAATTTTTCAACTGCAACAACTTCTTTTCCATTAAGCTCGCCTGTGTCGCAGACCTGCCCGCCACCCGTAGGATAAAATGCAGTTTTGTCTAAAATAACATATTTCTGCCCGTCAAGGTTGATAACTTTAAGGACTTTGGCGGAAAATTCCTTCATAAAAACATCTTCATAGTAAAGTGCCTGTGTTGCTGGCAGGCCTTCCAGTTCCGCAAGAAGTTTCGAGCTTGTTTTTGCTTTTTCTCTTTTAACTTCTGTGTGCATTGCAGCAACTTTTGAATAAAAATCAGCAGGAATTTTTATAGAGATTCCTTTTTTCTCTGCAGAGGCCTGCAAGTCTTCAGGCAAAACGCCGTTGCTATCGTATAAAATCATTAAGTCTTCTATTTCCAGCTTTTTCTTTTTCTGCAGGATGCCTTCTATTATTCCAGAAACCTTCTGCTTTGTTTCGGCGTATTTTTTTATTTCAACGTCAAGAATTTTTTCTACGTTTGGAAGCATTTCCATAAGTTCAGGATACATTGGCGCACTTGTTGCTTCTATTAATTCAGAGCCTTTCTCGTCGGAAATCTGCCTCGCCCTTGCTCCGGAAAGCGAGCGGGCCAGATCCCTGGCAAGCTCTTTGAAATCAATCTGCCAGCCCTGCTTCTCAGCTAGCCTTAATGCTCTTCTCAAAATAAATCTGAGATTATACCCTCCGCCTGTGTTTGACGGAAGCGCGCCGTCTGCAAGTGCAAACAAAAGCGTTCTCGTGTGATCTAGTATTGAATAAAAAGATTTCATTATTTCAACTTCGATTTTCAAGTCTTCGTAACTGCACTTTATTTTCTTTGCGATTTTTTTCAATTCAGAATCCAAGTCCTGAATATCTTCGATATTAAGCCGTGCTGCTTCGAGTGCGAACCTTTCAACAATTTTTTTATTCTGTTTTATTTTCAGCTGTTTCAGCCATTTTTTATCAACAGGATCAAAAGTAATTTCATAAGACGTGCCTGTGCCGTTCAGAAGCCACGGGATTCTTTCAAGGCCCCAACCAAAATCAACAACTTTTAGCGGAAGTTCCTTCAGTCCGTTGTCTGTAACTGCAAACTGCATGAAAACAGCTGTCATTACCTCAAGCCCCTTGCAGAAGACTTCGAAGCACGGGCCTGCATTCCCTCCGCCGACCCATGCATCTTCGACAAAAGTCAGGTCTTTTTTTTCAATTCCGAAGTTTTCAAGGGCGCCAATGACATTTGCTATCTCTGGGTCTTTCCAGTGTTCGAGATGCCCCATTTTTGTAGAAATGAAACGCGTTTGGCCAAGCATTACAAAGCCAGAATAATGCCTTGAGGTTATTCCAACATTTTCAATATCATTAAATCTGAAGCATGGCTGTGCGACAACAAGAGGATTGGCTGGCGGTTTTACTTCTCCTGACACAACATACGGCTGAAAATCATATATTGATGCCTGAACAAACCAAGTATCATCCCGCCACCTTGCTATTGTCGGGTATCTTGGTATTGTCTGGTAGCCCTGCTTTGCAAAATATCTTGAAAATTCGCGCCAAGTATCTATGTAATCTAGTTTTTTTGCACCTATTTTCTTTCCAATAAATGAGTAAGGTTCGCAGGATGAGTCACCGCAGGTCTTCTTTTTCTTGTCTGCAACCCAGAAAGTTCTTTTACATTTGCCGCATGTTTTTCTGATAAATCCCCTATCTGCAAAGATTTTCAAGTCGTAATGTTGTTTCCAATCTTTATGAAATTGTTTCTGCAGGGACTTTTTATCGAAATCCATGGTTACTTATTGACAGCATAAGGTATTTATTTGTTTGTGATTTCTGCCGAGAAGTTTAAATTTATTTGAAATATTGAAATGTTATTTAATTATCTGTATGGAAATGTTTATAAATGTATTTTGCACGCTACTAGCGATTAAAATGGGATTCGGCAAAGGACTCGAAGGACTAGTTGGTGTGGTAACCGCAGGCCTGGGAAGCGTGTTAATAGTAGCAGGCATAGATTCTGGTGTGTTTAATAATTCCTTTAGCAAGGCATATCTAGATCAAACAGCTATAGAAAATTTAAGAAGTTTCTCAGCTGCTGACCGTATCGGACAATCAGTATTCGTATTCGGTCTTGGCTGTGTATCATTGTTGCTTGGTTATTATGTGATGCGGAATGCATCAAATCCCAGATAAATAATTATTTGTTATGAAGTTTTTACCTCCTCTTCATATTCTGCCCTTGCATTGCCAGAATATCTTCTTTTGTTAATTTTCCTTTGCTCTTCAGCTTTTCCATGGCAGCCTCTGCTTTCTTCTGGACTGCTGGAATCATTTCCTGCTCTGTGAAAACAGGCAGTGAAGTCAAAGCACCCCATTGCTGCAAAAATTTCTCCAGCCTTACGTCAATTTCGGAAATCTGCGCCTTCAATCCTTGTAAATCTACATTAATTTTCTCGCGTGTTTCTTTCGCTTTTGCAATTAATTCAGATTTCTCAGTAAGTTTCTTGAAAATATCAGTGCTTTCTGTTGCAAGTTTTTGTATTTCTATATGAATATCGTCGGCCTCAACCTTCTTTTCCTTAACATCATCCTTGAAATCACGCAGTTCTTTGAATTTTGCATCCTCTAGCTTCATTTCACCTAGTTGCGCTTTCAGTTCCTTGAGCTGGCGCATCATTTTCTTTTCGCGTTCAAAAGAAAGCGCTTCTGTTTGGATTGTGAATTCGATTTTTTCAATTTGTTTTTGTATTAACGAAGGCGAACCTTTTGATTTATCTTTTGGGACAACGTTAGCTTTTATTTCTCTGAACTTACCCCACATTTCAGAAAGGCCTTTGTTAAAAACCTGTCGCTTGCCCTTCAAGTCTCTTATTTTTGTGTCAATTTCTTTTTTCTTATCCCGGAGTTCTTTTGCAGTCTTGATATAGTTGTTTAAGTCCTGATTAAGGCCATCTTTTTCCTTGTACTTGGATTCTTTCTGCTCGCTGAGTTGTTTAAGGCTGACACTAAGTAGATGGATTTCTTTCTTGAGTTGTTCTAACTGTTGCTTTACTTCTACTTTCTCGTCCATATCTTAGTGCCATTTTGTATCGGGTAAACTGCTTGCTTATCCGAACAAAGCGCCCAGGCCTGCTGCAGCTTCTTCTTCTGTTGCCTTTGTTTCTTCAGGCTTCTTCTCTTCTTTCTTTGCTGCTGGTGCAGCAGAAGCTGCTGGTGCCGCTGTCATCACAGACGCTTCCTTGATGACTTTGTCAATATCAACACTGTGCAAAGCAGCAACAGTAGCCTTGACTTTCGTCTTGTCGGTTGTAACGCCTGCTGCGGTGAGTACCTTATCTAAGGCTTCCTCTGTAATCTGCTTTCCTGCGCGATGAAGTAACATCGCTCCGTATAGGTATTCCATTTTTTCTCCCTCAAACCTGAACATTAACTATTGGTTCTAAAGCCTTTGCGTCTCTTTCTGCTTTAGCCAATAAGTATTCGGCAATCTCCTTTGTCAGTATCTTCTGCTCGACTCCAAGCTTGAATGCATCCATGTGCGCTATCTGTATGTTTGCAATCAGCTTGTCTGTATCTATGTCAAGTATCGAAGATAAGTATAAGTCTGAGCCTTCAACTGCTGCAATAAGGTTTATGCCAACCTGCATCGGCTCTATTCCTAGTTTTGAAAGTATGCCTACTGCAAGTTTTGGAACTGGCTCGCCAGCCTTTACAACAAGGGCAGGCTGTAAAATCTCAAGCTTACCATTCACAGGCTTTGCTTTTATTTTCAACTGGGCAAATTCAGATATTATGGGCCCCGGAGCAAATGGCGTTGGGCCTGGCTGTACCCAGATATCTGTTGGGGCAAGCTGGCCTGCCTTTGCAGGAAGGCTCTGCCTGTTATGCTTGAGCTGTGCAAAAACTTCAAAAGCATTCAGGTTTGTGAATATCATGGCTGGCTCTTTGCCCAAGTGCTGAATCAAATCCTTAACTTTGGGGTTTGCAGAGCTTTCCAGTGCTTTTTGAATCAGAATTTTCCTTGCAATTATAAATTTTATCTTCTCGCCAAGTTTTTTTCTTACAATCTGCAATTGTTTTGCAGGTAGGCTCGTCAAATCCAAAAGTGCAATTGTTGAGTATGAAGTTGTAAGCTTCTTAATTTCATCTACTTTGGAGACTTTCCATGCAGGAACCTTGCGAGTATTTGGTTTTTGGTTTTTGGTTCCAGTTGCCATTTTACTGCACCACCTTCACTGGCTTGCCCATTGTTGTCTTTATGAGTATCTCTTTGATATTGTGCTGTGCCTTTGGCAGTTTTGCTGTCAGCCTTTCATAGACCGCCATGAAATTTCCTGCAAGCTGTTCGTCTGTCATTTGTTCAGAACCGATTGAAAATTGTATTGTCGGCGCTTTTTTTATAGTGACTCTTGCAGTTATCCTGAGATTTTTAATTAATGGCTCAAGGTTTGCTTTCGGAGGCAGGATGTGGCCTGCTTTTGGGTTTGGAACCTTTCCCAAAGGTCCGAGATATTTAGCAAATGCTTTTGCAACAAGCGGCATTATATTTGCCTGCCCTAAGAAGAAATCATAATCTCTTACAAGCTTTCGCAACTGCCTCGCATCTGTCCATTTGCCGAAATCATCTGATAAAATCATCAAGTCTGCGAATTTCTGCCCCTGATCCTTTAATTCTGGGCCGACAAAGATGCATACCTTGGCTGGCCTCGCCCTTCCATGAGGGAGCTGTATGAATTCATCTAATTTTCCTTCCTCTTTGTTAACATCCAATTCCTTGAGATTTAGAATTACATCTATGCCTTGTGTGAATTTTCTCTTTTCAGCAGAACGTACCTGCTGGATTGCCTCAATAACTTTCTTTTGGTCCATATTTGAAGGCGTTACAACAATTAGCTCGTTGCAACGCAACTACTGCCGAAGCAGTTGATATTTGCTGATAAAAGAGCTTTAAAAAGGTTTTTGTTAGATTGGCTTTGTTTAAACAGTCTATTTTGTAAATAAACTAATTATTGACAATGCTATGGTAGCTATTGCTAAAACCCACGTAGCCGAGACTAATCTTTTATTTGTTTCTATTGTTTGATGCACCATCCACGCATCAACAATTCTTCCCTCAGTTGCTTCTGTTTTGTGCGACTCAAGAGAAGTTGCATATGCCTCTTTTTTGAACTTTTTATAAAGATCTGCGAATTTCATTTATTCTCCTTAATTATTATCTTAGCTTTCTTGCCAATATGTTTTCGCGGCACAATTATGTGCGCGCCCGTCCCAAATTTAGTGACTTCGCGCTCAAGCACCTCATTTGCGCGTAACATGTCATTTAGTTCTTTGATTTTTCCAAAATCATTTTTGATTTCTTTTATTAGGTTAAAATTCTTTTTCGGTGATGTTGCCATATATATCTAATATATACTAACTATAAAAGCTTTTTGATGGTGCAGCATAAAGAAAACCACATAACCCAAACTTCGCTTTGCCTTTGCATCGGCAAAGTCCGCCGAACTGCATTCGGCGTTATCGTTTGTGAATAATGTTTCTGCGGAAACATTATAAATAAGCATCTCTTTCCAGAAACATGGCCATTGACTATGAAAAGATTTTGAAGCTGGGATCGAAAGGCAGGCTTGTAGAAACAAAAGACTCTTTGAAGATAGTTGAGCAGAAACAGCTGGCCGGCCTGCAGTTCATGGGCTTGGAACAGCTCAGGCCGTTTGAGTATGAGTTTGCCAAGTCGCGGTTTGAAGATGCCTTTGCGAAAATGTCAAAGAGGATAGAGATACTTTATTTCCTAGTGCAGATAAAGCTTTACGAGATAAAAGATAGGGGCAAAACTAAATATTCAATTCATATTCGCGTGGCAGTACCTGGTAAACACGTTAACATTGATAATGATACATTTGACATCAATTCTGCAGTAAATGGCGCAATTAATTCTCTCGAGCAGAACCTCAGCAAATTCGCAGGAAAACTAAGAGACCAGCAGAAAAATTTCGGAAAGGGGAGAAAGAAAGTCATGCGCGACACAGACATTGATATTTTCCGCGCAGAAAAAATGGCAAATAAAAGGGCAAAAAGATGAGCAAGATAAAGCAAATAAATTTGCTAATCTTGCTTTTGGGGCAAAAATGAGCAAGACTTTAGTAATAGTAGCTTTGATTTTGATAATTTTGGGATTATGGTTTTTCCCTGCGCTTACTAAAACAACGATAACGGGGGCATTTAGTTATTTAAAAGGCCAGGCAGCAAATATTGGATTAATAAAGTAATCAGCCGCCTGCACTTTGATATTTTCTTATTCCGAGTTCCCAGAGAATTATTGCAAAAGCCAGAAATCCGAATGCGACCAGCGATAGTTTTAGTACTTCTACCAAACTTAAAACTCCAAACAAAGCCTGCGCAGGATAAAATGCAGCCAATCCGATTGGAAAAACGTAAGTTAGTAATGCGCTGCCCGTCTTGCCATAAACACTAATCGGATTCTTGCCGATTTTAGCAACCTCGTAAAATAAATCTATGAGTGTGTATGTGTTTACAAATAAAAATGCGAATGCAACTATGATTATGTTGAGCGAGAGGAAGAAAAGCAGGGCTAGAAAAATTATCAGCAGGCTTGCCGCAACATTCGCAGTAGCCAGATGAAGCCCGAGTTTCGGCAGCGCATACGAAATAACAGCAATACCTGCCAATATCTCTGCACTCGCATCTATATCTGTTGAAGTTGCTAATGCATAGCTCAGCGGGCGCATTGGGCGCACCAAGTCTATATCATAAGTGCCGTCCCTGATTTTTTCCAGCATCCTAAACGTCATTGCCATAGTAAACAGCGAATTAAGCCCGCTTGCCAGCGAAAACAATCCGGTCAGAAGCAGGAACTGCTCAAAGCTCCAGCCAGCTATTCCTTTTGAATTTGAGTAAATCAGAAGCGCAATCAACGGCCCGATAACTCCGATGACAGCGATGCCGATGGATTTCAGAAAAAAATCGCCTTTGTATGCCATCTCGCTTGCTATTTCAATAGCAGTCCTGCGTTTCCAAATTCTAAGCCAGCGAAGCATCTCATCCGCCCGGCGCAGTGAACGATTTCATCGCCCTGCGCCAAATAAAACTTATTGCAGTCATCAGGATTATAATCCAAACTATCTGTATTAGCATATTTCCAAGTGCGCCAAATATGCCATATTTTCCTAGATATGTTTGAACTGGTACAAAAATTATATATTGGAATGGCAGAAAAGAAAATACCTTCTGCCAGAACTGCGGGAAAAACGTCAGCGGAAAAATAAAACCGCTGAAAATGCTGAAAAGCCCCATGTACGCCCACCGTATGCCGTGGTATGAAGTCAGCCAAAATGCGCCGAGCGCAATAAAAGCAGACAGAGCGAAGTTGAGCACCATGGCAAGGCCTGCTGATGCGCTAAAAAGAGCAAGATTTGTCCAGCCAGTAAATTTCATGCCAAACAGTAACGCGCCAATCAAAACCATTGGGATACAGTATATCAAAAACTGAAGCCCTCTGGAGCCAAAGTTCATCCAAAAATGATAATATAAAAAATTAATTGGGCGTGCTAATTGCGTTATGAGAGTACCGCGCCTTATTTTTTGGCTCAAATCCATAATTATGCTGGTCCATGTCAGCGTCTGTACTATTTCGCTAAGTACAAAGTAAGTTATCAGTTCGCGCAGGGAATAGCCTGCAATTACGCCCTGTCCGCTAAAGCCGTAAACAGCAGTCCACAGCAAATAGTATGTGCCTAGCGATACCAGTGATATTATTATCCATACAAGCATATCAAATTTCCAAACCGCAGCTTCTTTGATACCTAATTTTGCCGCGCCAAGTTCAAAGCTCATTTTTTGTAAATCTCTTTAATTACTTCTTCAATCGGCGGATCTGTGATTGTTATATCCGCTACTTTGAAATTTTTCAGCAAGTAGGTTGTTACATCGCCGATCTGAATTTTTTTCAAATTAGCTTCTATTGTCAGCTCATATTCATTTTCAGATTCGATTTTGCATCCATTAAGTGTGAATTTTTTGTGCGGTTCAGAAAATTTCACATTCAAGTGTTTTGTTTTGATATATTTCTGTTTTATTTTGCTGAGCAGGCCATCATAAACTATTGCGCCTTTGTTGATTATCACAATCCTTTTGCAGAGATTTTCTATGTCTGACATATCGTGCGTCGTTATTACAAAAGTAGTTCCTTCTTCTCTGTTAAGGTCGCGGATGAATTTTCTGATCCTTTCTTTTGCTATTATGTCAACTCCGATTGTCGGCTCGTCAAGAAAAACTAGTTTTGGATTGTGCAGAAGTGCGCAGACAAGATTGCACTTCATTCTTTCGCCAAGCGATAAGTCGCGCACAGGAGTTTTAGTTACGTTTTCAATTCCAAGGATTTCTATCATGCGATTTAATCTTTTTTTGAAATCTTTTTCCGGAATTTCATAAACTTCGCGCAGGAATTCAAAAGTATCAATGGCAGGTATATCCCACCAAAGCAATGGCTTTGGCCCGAATACGACACCGATATTTTTCACATACTTTATTCTCTGGCGCCAGGGTTCAAATCCGAGGCAATTTATCGTGCCAGAAGTTGGAAATAATGTCCCGCACATGGCTTTGATTAAGGTTGACTTGCCAGCTCCATTTGGCCCTATTAATCCAAGAATTTCGCCTTCATCTGCCTTAAAACTGACTTTGTCAAGAGCAGTGACTGTCTTGTACTTTCGGAAGAGAAGAGATTTGAATGCTTCGAGCAGGCCCGCCTCTCTCGTATGTGTCCTGAATGTTTTCTTTAAATTTCTGACTTCTATCGCAATAGCCATTGCTTCTCCGAAATTGTTTGCCGGAGGATATATTAAAAGCATTGTGGTCAATGTTATCCGTTTTTTGCACTTTTTGGCACAAAAGATTTATATTCGCAGTGCGAGAAATATACATTCCACTGCAAAATGAAATACAACATTTTAATCACGGGCCCGCCAGCCTCGGGAAAGTCAACTCTTCTTCAGGAAATAACAAACGGGAAAAACATTTCAGGAATAATTACAACTGAGCTTAGGAAGGACCACGAGAGATGGGGCTTTGTTGTTGCTGATGTCAAAACTGAGAGGCATACCATCATGGCGTCAACTGACATTAAGCCTGCTGTCGTGGGAAAATATGGCGTCGATGTTTTTGCTTTCGAAAAAATTGCAGTCCCAGCAATCGAAGCAGGCATAAAAGATGAAAATTCAATAATAATTATTGACGAAATCGGAAACATGGAACTGCTTTCAGAAAAATTCAAAATGATTGTGGAAAAAGCGCTCGGCACTAAAAGAGTTATTGGAACAATCTCGATGAAGTCGCGTGATGAGTTTGTCTCGAAAGTAAAATCAAGAAAAGATACAAAGATTTATTATTTAACGCCCATAAATCGCGAAAGGGTTAGAGAAGAAATTTTGACAGCACTAGATTAATTTTCCTTTATATTGGCTGCATCTAGTATCGTCGTACTTCACGCCAAAAATTTTACCTTCAGGCCAGCTAGCGCAGAGCTTTGGCTTTGCATTTTGTATGCTGCATGCGGCCAGACTGTCCTTGAATTCAAAAAAGGTGCAGAAGCCAGCGGGAGTCCTTTTCAAATTTCCACGTGCATCGAGAAAATCTCTTTTTTTGTAGCCTGCAATCTCAATCCTTGCCACATCATCTGCGGTTGGCTTCACGCGTAGCCTGCAGCACAGGCCGCAACGCTTGCAGCTGAACGGCTTTCTAGCCAAAACAAATCTGCGGCCGAAGAAATAATAAATCAGCAATAGATCTATGCCGCCAAGAGCAAGCCAGACTAACTCCATATGACTTCGACCTGATCCGTTCTCCAGTCTTGATTAACTTTTGTTTCAGAAATTTTATTTTTTATTCCAGCTTTATTTTCTAAAATGCCAGCCCATGCAATCATCGCGCCGTTGTCGCCAGATAAATCTTTAGGCACCACCGCAAATTTAATTCCGCGCTCCTTGCACATCAGTTGCAGCATCTCTGCCAGCCTTTTATTCGCAGCAACGCCGCCAGTCAGCAGGACTTCATTTTTATTTATGTGCGCAACAGCTCTTTCAGTTGCCTCTGTTAGCATCGCAAAAACAGTTTCTTGCGCAGAATAGCACAAGTCTGAAATTAATTGCGAGTTCTTGGTTTTTAGTTCTGAGTTTTTTGCTAATTGTTCAAGTTTTGTCAAAATTCCAGAAAACGTAAAATCCATTCCCTTGACAGTGTAGGGAAGTTCAACATATTTCTTTCCTTTTAGTGCAAGCTCTTCAATCTTCGGGCCCTGCGGGAATCCCAAACCCAAGGCTCTGCCAAACGAATCCAAGAAATTTCCAACGCCAGTATCTAACGTTTCGCCAAAGACGCGGTATCTGCCTGCGGCAAGCGCAAGAATCTGCGTGTTTGCGCCAGAAACATAAAGTGTGATTGGATCTTTGAAACCAGAAGTATGCTTTCCGATTTCAACATGCGCGATGCAATGGTTAACTCCCCGGATTGGAACTTTCAAATATGTTGCCAAAGCTCGAGCAGCAGCAGCCCCGACTCTCAAACAGCCCCCAAGGCCAGGCCCTTGCGAGAATGCAACCAAATTTATGTCTTTTAATTTTATATTTGCTTTTTCTATCGCTCTTTTTAAAACAAAGTCATACATTAAAATGTGGTGTTCAGTAACTTTTCCGGGTTTTATTCCGCCGGTTTCTGTTGTAAAAGTTGATTTCTCATTGGCAAGCACTTCGCCGTTGCTATTTACAATTCCAATTCCCAAAGTATGCGCGGTTGATTCAATTCCGAGGCAGAGCATGCCAAAACATAACCAAAAGAGTTTAAAAACCATTTCTATCTATGGTGTGATGAAAGTAGCCTTAATGGACTTGGATTACACTTTGGTAGATATTCGCAAGCCGGATTTATTTGAAAATCTCGTGTCAGATATTTTGAAACAGACTTTCAGCAGGACTGTAACAAAAGAGCAGGCCCATGAGATAGTCCGCGGCAATTCAGCATACCTTGTGCAGGAAGGAATAAAAAACGAGTTTTGGAAAAGGTTTGATTTGGAAACGCCTGAAACAAGGCGGTGCGCAATACAAAATAAAGTTATGCGCGCAATGCCGGGCGCACACAGGCTTTTGTCAGAACTAAAGGCGCGGGACTATTATATTGCACTGGTTACAAATGCGCCGGAATATTCTGCGAAAGTTGCTATTGACAATTTGTATCTCGCCGGCTATTTCAGCGCATTCTCATTTAGCGAAGGCGAGCTGATTAAGCCCCACGAAGAGCCAGCCCTGCGTGCGTTGAGAGGCGCACATAATATTGAGTCTATTTTCTTCCTTGGTGATTCCGGATATGATATTGGCTGCGGAAAAAGGCTGAGCACTGCGATTGGCATACCAGTTACAACAATTTACCTTGAGCACGGCAAGACCGGAAACCCGCATGGTGCAGATTTTGTTGTTACAAAGCTGGATGAAGTTTTAGAACTTCTGGAAAAAGGGAAGATATAATTAGTTTTTAGATTTTTAGCCCAAGCCTGCGGGCAACCAACCACGAGGCACCAACTGTAATATACGCTAAGCCGACCCCAATAAATATGCTGGAGCCCGGACCGTTTACTCCGAGCATGTGCTCGAGCCCTTTCATGGCCACGCCCATGGGCAATGCCACTGCACCAGCAAGCACTTCGCCTATTGGTGCGCAGTAATAATAACTCCCAATAGATGGCGCCACATTGTTTTGTTGCGAGTACATATTTAATAACGTTTCAATTTAGTTATAAAGCTTTCTTAAATTCCGCATAGCCGCACTTGCCGCAGTGTGAGCGGTCCTTGTGCTCTGCCATGAAGACTGCGGGCCCGCACTTCGGGCAGGTTTTTCCTAAGCGTGTTAAATTTTCTCCAGATACAGTGTATTTCTTGTATTTTTTGATTGAATTGCTTTTTTTTACAGCTTTTTTTGCGTCAGCCATTTTATTTCTTCGCCTTTCCTACGCGTTTTTTCTTTGCGCCAGTATTCCTACCGATAATATATTTCGGCTCGTTTTTGTCTAAATGAGCTTTATCTTTGTAGAGGACTGCTTTCATTTTTGCCCTGTCGCTGAAATTTGTTGTCATATTTCTAATTAGCAAAAGAGTTTCATCTGCGCCAAGCTGTGCTGCCAGTAATTTCTTTGCTTCGGTTCTTTTTGGTGTTGGCTGGCCTGCGTGAAGGACTTCTGCATCTATCTCTGTCCTACTAAAGAATACATTTTCTTTTTTGTTTAAGATTCGGATTTCCATTTTATAATCTTATCGCGTGCTCACCTTTGTCTTGGATTTTCAATTTCTTTGCGAGTTCTGATTTTTCTGGATCAAGAATAACTATCCTACCCTTCCAGCTTTCCGAGAGCTTTGCCTCTGGGTGAAGCGGGCACTTGTCACCTACCACTAATTTCTTGCAAATTTTACAGGCTAGCTTAGGCATTTTGTACTCCTATTTGTATTTCTTCATAATCCATCGGTGTAAAATCACAAACATAACAAAGCTTTCCCTGTTGTTCTTGCAATTGTTCGATGTGATGGTTCATCAGTGCAACATTATTGTCATGCACTTCAATAACGCGTCCGCCACAGAATACAATAACTTTTGAACCATATTCATGTGCTGCAGATCGTATTTGCGAATCAAATTTTTCACTAAAAGCGTCATTTAATTTTAAGATTTCATCCATTGATAAGTTCACAATGTCTGCAGGCGTTGCATTCTCTGGATTTTTTAATAAATCTTGCAGTATCATTTCTTCTCTCCCTTACATGCGAGTTTAGGCATTTAAATTTCTCCTATTTTGTATGTACGTTTTCGCGTAGTTTGCAGCGATTAATGCCGAGCCAAATAACACAAATGCCTCATTTATCGGCGTGTCGAGTTTATTATTTTGGAATGCATTCACGAGCAGTTCTATTCCGGTTATAATCGCTCCGCTGATAAAAAACGCAGAACCTACCATTGCCAGCAAATTTTCGCTATTTCCTATATAATTATCTGCCATTTGGATATATGTTGATAGCGTTGTCATTTTATTTATTTCTTCTCCTTTTTCTTTTCCGCTTTTTCTGCCTTTTCTTCTTTCTCAGCCTTCTTTGCAGCCTTTGCCTCGCCTGTGATAAGCTCGTCAATCCATTCCTGCTTGCCAAGGTATGGCTGTCTCATTGTTAATCCTAATTTCGGACCTTTCGGATCCTTGAATGAGATTGCAATTATCCTTGCGCGGACTTTATCACCTACTTTTAAAACCTTTCCAGATTGCTTGCCCTGCAATGCCTTTGATTTTGAAAAGCTGACGAAATCATCCATGGACTGCGAGACGTGGACCATTCCCTCAAACGGGCCGAAGTCAACGAAAGCGCCGAATTTGGCTATATCTTTTATTTCGCCTTCGACTAATTCGTTTAATTCAGGCAGATAATGTATCGTTGTGAAATCAATTTTGTAATAAGCAGCGCCATCCCCTGGGATTATCACACCGTCGCCGATATTATCAACGCCAAGTATAGCTATGACTTTGCCTAGCTCTGTGGATATCTGGCCTTCTAAGTCTGCTTTCAGCTGAGCCATTACAGCAGTATCCAGCTCTTCGCCAAACAGCTTTGGGGCGATTCTTACAACACCGTGGACCTTTGATTTATAATACATATATAAGTAGCATATTTGTTTGGTTTAAAAGGTTTTTGAAGTGCTTTTTATGCGGTTATTGGTTGCTGGCTATTTGTTGGCTGATTTAAAAAGCTTTTGAGCCATATTTAAATAAAGAGCATTATTAGGGGAAATATGCGCAGAAAACTATGGGTTGTGTTGGGCATAAGTATTATTGTTTTGCTCATCTTGTTTTTTGTATTTTCTATTAATAACAAACCAGAGGTCAAGCCGAAAGAGACAGAGTCAACTCGAGGCTCTTGGCATTATGTATCAAGCTTTTCTGGACCGCTCGATGATGCATATATCCCATTTAATATAAAAGGAGATACATTTAGAATTACTTCTAGTGGAAAATCTTATCAGGGCGACTATAATTTATTAACGCTATATGTTTTTGCGCCAGGTACAAAACCAACATTATATTTTACGCCCCAGAATACTTCTACGCAGACAACAGTTAATTTTGATGAAACGCGCACAGTTTCATTGATGGGTCGAACTTTTAATTTAACCGAAGCGGAATATCAAGCAGCATCGCCATATCCCAGTGGCGGACATTCAACTCCACAAGTTGAAGAAATACTACGTTTAAAAGTTGCAGCCTTCAAAAGAAACCTATTTGAAGAACAATTATCTTATGGTCTCGCGGTTCAAGATTGGGTATTTAAAAATATGCCAAATTTTAGAAAACCTTACAGCGAATTTTTTGTTCTTAGTCCAACAATTGAAACGAGCACATCTTATGCAGATTCGGGCGAATATTATTTAGTAGTTGGATCATATAATATTCAAAGTTGGAATATTCAAATAGAAGAATACTATTAAATGTAAAAAGAAAAATGAACGAAGTGCTGAAAGACAAACAACCTAATTACGACGAATTAAGATTTTCTTGGTTTAAAAAATCTGAGACGGAAGACGATTATTTCTCTAAATTTGTTTTTCTTTATTTATCTTTTATATCATCATTGAGAAAAAGATTTTTTAATAATTCTATTAGCGATGGCGCTGCAATTAATTCCTTAAAGAATGCCGAGCAAATTAAATTAACATACCTTAAATTTATAAAAAACGACAGACTTGAAATAACATTTGAAAAATTAATTACAGAACTTAAAAGGGAACCATTAAAAAATTCTAGTTTGAATAATAAAAAAATAATCGAAGTAAAAATTAATGATATTAGTGATTGGAGTAACTTAATAGCTTTTATTTATGCAGTGAGAAATAATTTATTTCATGGCGAAAAAAATCCAGAATCTCGCAGAGACAATTTAATTGTTTATTATGCTTGTACGATGCTAAGACCAATAGTGCTTATTTTATTAGCTTACGAAGCCAATAATTTTAGCATAGATGACTACGATGTGAAAAGAATGAAGGCTATGATTAACGAGCTTAGTTAGCCCCATTCCTCAATATACTTCCCCTGCCTTATGTGAAAAACAGGCACGCCAAGCCCCCTAAGCATGAACTTCAGCTCAACATCATTCGTCAATACGGCGGCTTTGTTCTTTTCTGCCCATTTGGCTATTTCATCATCTGTAACGCCATGCATTTCTATTATCGGCAGTCTCTTGTGATGCAAAATATCCAGTGCCAAGTCAGCGTTTTCCCTATCGATTTTCTTGCCGGTTGCTTTGATTTGCTTCAATTCATTAATAACTAAGTTTGGAACATAGACGCCAATAAGGCCGAATTTTCGCTTGAGTTCGTCAACTAAGTCTATCTTGTTCCTCGCGGCATACACCAGCGCATTCGTGTCCAAAACAACCTGCATGTGTGGCATATGTTTTTAAGGTAAAACTACATTTTAAGTGTTATGGATAAGAAAAAACAATATGACTTGTCCGCTGAAGTATATGATTCAAGATACTCCGAGATACAAAGAGAAAAATACGCATTCTTTCTAAAAAATATTGAATTAAAAGAGCCGATTCTTGACGTGGGCTGCGGGACTGGCTTGCTGAAAGAATTTCTCACAGATAAAAAGATATTTGGCTGTGATTTTTCAGAAAAAATGTTGGCGATCGCAAAGAAACGTGGCGAAATAGTAAAACTTTGCGATTTGAATAAGAAATTTCCTTACGAAAATGTTTTTTTTAATACTATTTTATCTTTTACTGCATTACAAAACGTTGAAGATGTAAATAATTTTCTAAAAGAAGCAAAAAGAATTTTGAAACCAAATGGGGTTTTTGTTTTAACTTACTTAAATAAATTCGATTTTGAAAAAGAAATAAAAAAACATTTCAAAATAATTAATAAAAAAGAATTTAGCGAGGATATTGGGTTTGTGCTGAAGAATTAACGGTCTATGCACTGCGAACTTTTATGAAAAAACGTTCTACGTTTGACTTAAAGTGGTGTTCTACGCCGTGGCCAGTATCAACCATGTAAGTATCCGCGGCAGTATATTCGCCGCGGCCATATCCTAAAATCTTCCAGCCGAGAGCATGTTCAAAACCAAGAAACGCACCCTCGCGCCGAACGCTAACGACATCGCCTAGCTCAAACACATAATAACCGTTGTAGTCATACCATCTCATCGCCCGGCGCCACGCATTAAATGGCAGGAGCACAGCTATTGGCTCAAATTTTGAACCAAGCCAGCCAAAAAATCTCTCTGAACGTGTCAATTGCCTTGCTGGCTCCGCCGGATCTTCTGCGGATATCGACCAATCTGATTTGTGTGATGCGGGGTGTGGCTGG